>Ga0209825_1000107_pt1 | contig 85813 bp, 67 predicted proteins | sample EN8Hudsemesocosm_FD_184631 | JGI IMG/M metagenome (GOLD analysis project Ga0209825, IMG submission 184631) | Methane-oxidizing microbial communities from mesocosms in the Hudson Canyon - EN8B Hudson Canyon (SPAdes) (version 2) | ecosystem: Environmental > Aquatic > Marine > Cold seeps | place... | reverse complement strand
AACGCTGTAGATTCTTATATCGATTATTTATATCATGCACAATAATCTCTACAAGTACCCACAACAAATTATTTCGATTAAGTTTTTAAAGAGCGAGGAGGGAAGAAGTATTCCGTCCTGTTGAGCTAGACCATTATACAGATCCAACCCATTGTGTCAACCTTTATTTTCAGGAAGTTTTCGAAGCAGCCAAGATAAAACACAAAGCCAACCAGAACAACAAACAACCTAATAACAAGCACCAACCGAACCCCGAAGGACCCAACCTTAACAACGAATCCGTTAAGGAGCCGACCATTATAACCAATAAAACTAAACGGTCAAGCTTTTATTTTCAGGGAACTTTCATTTCCTAGGAACCAAAAATAAGCACTGAATCATCAGCCTCAATTCCGAACCCTGCCCTTCAGCACCGGAGCGTTGAAGAGCTGGCTATTTTACCGCTTTACTACTTCAGGTCAAGACTTTATTTTATCTTTTTGCTATTTATGCGTTTTTAAAGTAATTCTCTTTGCCGCCGATATTCTATATACGGTTATTTAGTGCAATAATGCCTCTTAATGTAATGACTGTGAGTACGCCATGAAACTATCTATCACGCCAACAAATCACGAAAAAAAACTAGGTGCCAACGACTTCATCGTCTCTAAAACCGACACTTCTGGCCGGATTACCTATTCTAATCGAATTTTTATGGAGATTTGCGGCTTCCCTGAGTCTGACTTATTAGGCGTACAACACAATATTATTCGTCACCCTGATATGCCTCGTGGCGTATTCCAGTTTATGTGGGACACCCTTAAATCCGGTGAGGAGTTTTTTGGCTTTGCCAAGAACTTATGTTCTGACGGCAGTTTTTATTGGGTGTTTGCGAATATTACTCCCGATTACGATAAAGAAGGAAAACTAAAAGGCTATTATTCCGTACGCCGTAACCCACCCGAGTCTGCACTTAATATTATCGCGCCCATATATAAAGAGATGCTTGCTATAGAGCGACAGTCCTCCACAAAAGAAGCTCCCTTTAAATCTTTAGCTTATTTGATTGATACCGTTAATTCTACTGGCGCAGCAAATTACAACAACCTTGTTTTAAACCTTTACAAACCTAATGGGCTTTAATATGTCTGCACATAATAAATCGAGTGCGAATATCCCCTTTCTTAACGCTAAAATCGCCTATGCAATTAGCGGCATCATTTTCCTTAGCTTATTAATTTTTGCTGTTCACTTTTATCTTTATGGTTTCTCGTGGCTCATTCTTGTACCGTGTACCGCACTCATTGTTATTGCTTGGTTTATTCTTCGCTCTATTAACACAACATTAAAAGTACTAAATAATATTCAAGAAATTCTCCTTAAAACCAACCAAGGTGAATTCTATCACCGCATCACTAACACTAAAGGCCTTGGAGAGATCGGCAAAGTCGCTTGGGAACTCAACGAGATGCTGGATATCATGGAGTCTTATTTTAAAGAAGTAAACGCCTCATTTTCTCATGCATCCAAAGGGAATCATGATCGCTATGTTCTTTCTGACGGCTTCCCTGGCCTACTTAAGCAATCTGCCACTAATATTAATAACGCTTTGCATTTAATGGGGGAAAATGAGCTATTAATGACTAAAAACAAACTTTCAGCAAATTTACACACCCTTAATACCTCTAATTTGCTGGATAACTTAAAAGTTAACCAACAAGACCTGATCAATATTACCGATCAAATGCAGAAAGTAGAAGTCATTGCCAATGACACGGGGCGCAATGCTGATGCTAGCCTCTCTACTGTTGATGACATTAGCCATTCGTTAACAGATATTAACGATACGATCCATGAAGTATCCGATGTCATTAACGCTTTAATTGAAGATAGCCGCAAAGTAACCGACTCTTTATCTATGATTACCGGTATTGCTGACCAAACTAACTTACTTGCACTGAATGCATCTATTGAAGCTGCAAGAGCAGGTGAGCACGGACGTGGCTTTGCGGTTGTTGCCGAAGAAGTTAAAAACCTGTCTGAGCATACTAAAAATGCTGCGCTAGAGGTTACTAAAACGCTAGATTCATTTAATAAGCGAGTCAGCCAGATGAATACTAAAGCAAGCTCTTCTGCTGATTTATCTCAGAATATTATGGAGCAAGTCGTGTCCTTTAAAGGACAGTTTTCCAGCCTCTCAAGTTCAGCCAAAGAATCTATTGCTTATATTTCTTACTCTAAAGACAAATCATTTGGCTTACTGACCAAGCTTGATCATATTATTTACAAGCAAAATGGTTATCTTGCTATCGAAGAGGAGCACGGCTGTCCTCAAGCTGACGCAATTAACGTAGATAACCATAGCTGCCGTTTAGGAAAATGGTACTACGAAGGCTTAGGGCATGATAATTTCCGTCATACTAGTGCTTATGCACAATTATCAACACCTCACCAAGAAGTACATTCATTTACCCAGCAAGCCTATGCATCCTCTCGCCAAAACTGGCAAGATGATCAAGAAGTATTAAATCATATCGTTAGCGGAATGGAAAAATCTGAGCGTGCCAGTGCAAACGTTATGCAACTTATCGACCAAATGATCGAAGAAAAGCACAAACATTAATCCGCATATAGGCGCCATTAGTTAATGACTATTCACTAACGGCGTCCTTTTTTCCTTATCTACACAAAAAGCTCTTACAGCCACCCTTGATTAGTATAGAATCCATTAACACAATGGTTTTTATGTAGGGTTTCCTTATGACGCGACTAATCTGGCTATTTGTTCTCTTTACCCTCTCTCCAATATACGCTAATACTAACATCCCTAAACCTTTAGAGCCTTGGCTCAATTGGGTTATGGAAAGTTCTGTTCAATACCAGTGTCCTTTTTTCTACAATAATCACCGACAAAAATATTGCGCTTGGCCTAGTCAATTAAACTTAACGCTAAACAAGCAGCAAGGCCAATTCAGCAGCCATTGGCAAGTCTATAACGACAGCTATATAAGTCTTCCTGGCAACAACAGCTTTTGGCCACAAAACGTAAGCGTTAATGATAAGCCGGCTATCGTGATCAAACATAATAATAGCCCTGCAATAAAACTCCCTGCAGGACAATATCATATTCAAGGTAAATTTTTCTGGCCCAACATACCAGACAGTTTGAGAATTCCAGCACAAACTGGACTTATCTCGGTTAAGATACTAGGCAAAGATATCCCCTCGCCGACCATAAAAAATAATAAGCTCTGGTTAAGAGCCAGCGATACAGGCAATATTAAGCCTACAAGCACACCAAACCAACTAGACCTACAAGTCTTTAGAAAAGTCGTCGATGACATTCCTTTGCAGCTTGTCACCCATCTTGCCCTACAAGTTTCAGGAAAACAACGAGAAATCAAACTACCTTATGCGCTGTTACAAGGCTTTATTCCTATTAATCTCAATAGTCGCCTACCTGCTAGACTTGAAAAAGATGGCAGCCTTTTAGTCCAGATTCGCCCTGGTCGCTGGAAAATCGAGTTAACAGCGCGCCACCCCGAACAACTAAGCGATATTAGCTTAAACATTAATAATCCAGACTGGCCTGCGTCTGAAGTTTGGAGTTTTGCTGCAAAAACCTATCAACGACTCGTCGAAGTAAGCCAAGTTATTGCAATAGATCCAAGCCAAAGCAATGTGCCTAATCAATGGCGACAACTCCCCGCCTTCTTAGTTAAGCAAGGCGACAACATGCACTTCAATCTCATTAGACGTGGCGACCCCGAGCCTGAGCCGAATAATTTGTCTATTACGCGCCACTTATGGCTAGATTTTGCAGGAACCGGTTACACCATTCAAGATACGATTAGCGGAAAAATAACCCACGGCTGGCGACTCGATAGCTTGCCTGAAACCCAACTAGGTCATGTCGACTTAAACGGCCAGACGCAACTTATTACACGCTTGCCTGAAAGCGAGACTGAAGGGGTAGAACTCCGAAAAGGGCAATTACAACTCACCGCCGACAGCCGTCTAACGCATTCTATTTCTGAATTCAGCGCTGTCGGTTGGCAAGAAAAATTTAACAATGTTAAAGCCTTTGTGCATTTACCACCTGGCTGGCATTTATTAGCCGTCAGTGGCGTAGATAATGTGCCGAATAGCTGGATTACCCGCTGGACTTTGTTAGATTTATTTTTAGTCCTGATTGCTGCCTTGGCTGTCAGTCGCTTATGGAATAATTACTGGGGCTTATTTGCTTTAATCACCTTCGCTTTAATTTGGCATGAAGCTGGTGCGCCACGCTTTGTTTGGCTAAATATTCTAGCAGCCATCTCATTAATCAAAGTGCTGCCTCAAGGTAACTTTTTACGTCTGATAAAATTTTACCGCTCTAGTTGCTGGTTAGTATTACTCATTATCAGCATTCCTTTTCTTATTCAACAAGTCAGAACAGGACTTTATCCACAACTAGAAAAGCCGTGGCAATCGATTAGTGCTAGAACTACTCAGCATCAACAGCCGGCCGCTATGATGGATAGGCTTATGAAAGAAGAAAAATCCATGCAGAGCTCTTATGCCCTTAAACGTAGTGTTATCTCAAGCGCTAGCTATCCACAAGCGCCCGCACCTAACTTTAAACGCATAGATCCGAAAGCCAATTTACAAACTGGCCCTGGCTTACCGCAATGGCAGTGGACAAGCATTCCGCTGTCTTGGAATGGTAGTGTAAACAGTCAACAACAAATTGAACTTTGGTATTTAACGCCGACAACTAGCATGTTACTTAATTTCTTACGCGTCGCATTACTGGTTATTTTATGCTTGCTGATGTTAGGGCTTATTAATAAACGTTTTGCCTTTAAATTACCCAACTCAATATTAAGCCTCGGCTTGCTAATCTTCTTATTACTACCAATGACGCCAGTACATGCAGATTATCCTAGCCCTGAGCTGTTAAATGAATTAAAACAACGCCTACTTAAAGCACCAGACTGCTTACCAAGCTGCGCGCAAATACCAGCGATGCATATCGCCCTCACAGACACGGCTTTACAACTCGATCTGCAAGTACATGTGCAAGAAACTGTTGCTATCCCACTGCCTGCAGAACTAAAAAACTGGCTACCTAAGGAAATTAAAGTAAATAGGGCCGTAGCTCACGCAATTATTCGCGATAATCAGGGCATCCTGTGGCTAAGCTTAGAGCCTGGCATTCATAGTGTTACATTAAAAGGTGCGGCACCACGACAAAATAGCTTTACCCTGCCCTTACCATTAAAACCCCAGCACATCACGCATAGCATTCAACAGTGGTCACTGGAAGGACTAAAGCCCAATGGTGCCGCAGAAAATAACTTACACTTTACCCGTCTACAAACAGCAGCAGAGAAAAAGAATGCACTCCCTACGCTGAGTTTAAATATTCTCCCCCCCTTTATTCAAATTGAACGCACGCTGCACTTAGGGCTGGATTGGCATATCTCAACGCGAGTTATTAGACTTTCCAAAGAGCCCGCGGCAATTTCCTTAAAAGTTCCTTTACTTAAAAATGAATCAATTACCAGCTCACATATACGTAGTGAGTATGGCTACGCATTAGTGCATATAAGCGCCAACCAACAAAGCATACAGTGGCAATCTCTCTTAGATAAAAGCGCACAAATTCATTTGGCCGCGCCTGCTACAGATCAATGGTCTGAAATATGGCGAACTGACATCAGTCCAATGTGGCATATTCAAAGTACAGGTATTTCAGCCGTACATCATCAAAACCAGGCGGGGAATTGGCTACCAGAATGGCGACCTTGGCCAAATGAAAGCATTACTTTAGCAATTACTCGACCTGAAGCAGTGCAAGGCCAAACGCTAACCATCGACAAAAGCATCTTGCAAATCACTGCGGGAAAACGCACTCAAGAATCACGTCTCGAATTAGACCTACGTAGTTCAAAAGGTACTCAGCATACAATCACTTTACCGGAGCATGCAGCCCTACAATCAGTTAGTGTGAATGGCATCACGCAAGCTATTAGACAGCAAGGACAATCCGTTACCTTACCCATCGAACCTGGCAAACAACATTATCAATTAGACTGGCATAAAGTAAGCCAACAATCGAGCATCCTAACTACGCCAGCACTCGATTTAGCTAGCGTAAGTGTTAACACACACTTAAATATCCTATTAGGTCAAGACCGCTGGGTACTACTGACGATGGGGCCTCAGTTTGGTCCAGCGGTTTTATTCTGGGGCTTAGTCTTTGTCTTAGTGCTACTTGCTTTTGCTCTTGGGGAAGCTCAATTAACACCATTAAAACACTGGCACTGGTTTTTACTACTGATAGGTCTCAGCCAAATTCCGATTGCCGCTGCGCTAGTGGTCGTTGCTTGGTTGATTGCTTTAGGCCTAAGGCAAAAACAAGTCAACGATAACGTAAAAAGCTTCAACTTAATGCAAATATTTTTAGTACTCATGACCTTAAGTTCACTAGCTATTTTATTTATTGCCGTCGAACAAGGCTTATTAGGTTCGCCGGATATGCAAATTGTCGGCAATCAATCGACAGCAGAACATCTAAAATGGTATCAAGATCGAAGTAATGCATTGTTACCCACCGCCACAGTCGTATCCATCCCCTTACTTAGCTATCGAATTATGATGCTCGTCTGGTCATTATGGCTGGCTATTTCTTTATTAAATTGGCTTAAGTGGGGCTGGCAATGCTTTTCTGCCAATGGCTTATGGAAAAAATCAGCGCCGAAAGAAAAGCCGGACGCACTTGTAAATAACTCCAAAACTTAAACAAAAAAGGCTAGCAACGTTACCGTTGCTAGCCTTTCGTTTGTGCTTTTAAGTTAAGGGATTGTCACTTAAAAATAATGTGTTGTGGGAGGGGCTTTTAGCCGCAACTTGTATAAAATCGCGGCTAAAAGCCCCTCCCACACACATCTCATAATCAAAGGCGTTCAAATAGTGCCCTTGGATGACCGTGACTTAAAGGCGGGGTAAAACCGCGCCCTACCCTAGTATTTAACTTATATAAAACTGGCGCATCATACCTAGATCTTCATGTTCTAAGTTGTGGCAGTGATATAAAAACAAGCCTTTGTAATCTTGGAATGGCTTAGCAACGACAATCTCTTCACCTGGCATCACTAAAACCGTATCTTTCCAGCCGGTATCGAGAAAACCATCTTTTACCGTTTTATACTCTTCCTGACGCATACCTTCAATTTCTCGAGATAAAATCTGGAACTGCTGACCATGCAAATGAATCGGATGTGCCATAGACATCATCATGCCTCCGCCCATCATACCCATACCACCGCCACCTTCCATTTTCATCTTACCACCGGACATATCCATATCTTTGTCCATTTTTTCGCCCTCTTTCATCTTCATTGGGCCGTGGTCGTGGAATATTTTAATTTTCTTAATTGAGCCTAATTCAACTTTTTCAAAATCCAGTACTCGATTCATAGAAAACGATTTACCATTTAACATAGGGCGCATCGGTTTCATAGAAATACCAATAGGAATAGGCTTGTGCTTATTATCGACATCACGCTCAGTTAAGCGCTCAAAACGGCCTAATGTTTTCGGTAATTTAGGTGAATCACTGACTTTTTTAGTCACTTTAAACGTAGCAATGGCAAATTTATCGCCTTGACCTACACTAGGACTCATCATTCCCATCATGCCGCCACCCATCATTCCTCCACCCATGCCCATGCCGCCGCCAGAGGATTTTTTACCCAAGCGCTGATCTTCCATTTTAGGCGGCATCGCACCAGCATAAGGCAAGCTGTACATAACCAGCTCAGAACCGACAGGGCGACCACTAAAGTCTAACCATAAATCAATACGTTCACCAGGCGCCAACATTAAATAAGGCCGCGTTTCTGGTTTTGGTAAAAGATGGGCATCGGTACCAATCGCAGTTAACGGAGTACCATCATCCCAGCCTAATTTATAAATTCTGGAGTTAGAACCATTGACTGCTCTAAAGCGATAAGCACGCGATTTAACTGAAAACTCAACGTTTGGTAGGCCATTAACTAAAATACTTTCACCTAAAAAACCAGTCATTCTGCCGTGCATGCCATGTAAATACTTCAGCTGGTTTTGCTCGTCAAAAGTTCTATCTTGAATCACAAACGGTAAATCGTATTCACCCCGCGGCAAATCTAATTTTTGCTCTTCATCATCAGTAACCGTAATCAGACCAGCTAAACCTTTATAAACCTGCTCAGCGGTTAGATTATGTGAGTGCGAATGATAAAAACTCGTACCCGCATTATTCATCACTTCAAATTCATAAATATGGCTTTGACCTGTCTCCAAGGTATACATCGGGTGACCATCACTATCTTGGGGTACATGCAGACCATGCCAATGAATAATTGACGGTTCAGACATCATATTCTTATAATAGATACGAACTTTTTGACCTTTTACATAGTTAATAATCGGCCCTAAATAGTTACCTTTTAATTCTACCAGTGTTTTTTTAGGCCCTTTTAGCAACTTCGCATAATATTTCTGCACTTTCGTTTCTCTTCCCGTTTTTAATACGGGAACATAGACATCGCGCGAAACAAACTCAATTTCTACATCAGCCTTAAAGCTAGGTGTCGCTTTCGTTCTTAATGGACTTGATTGAGCAAACAGCATGCCAGGGAAAGCCGTTAATGCCGCAGCACCAAAAGCAGAATTTTGTAAAAATTGACGTCTATTATTATTTATTTTTTTCGTCATTTATTCCTTCCTCTCGTTATTAACTAAGCAAAATTAGTATTTAGTTATCTTCCGAACCATACTCCCTTTTTTTTCAGCTGACAATAGCCGCTATTTATTTCCGATCATAGGTAATAAAACTGTATTTAAAGTCGACACTAGCATCATCATTAACATCTTCACATGCCACCTCTCGCCAACCCTCAGCATCAATTTCAGGGAACCACGTATCACCTTCAAATGATTTATGGATTTGCGTAATATAAAGTCGATCAGCCCGCTCTAAAGTGACTTCATATAAAGTCGCGCCACCAATTACAAAGACCTCCTCTTGGTCAGAGCAATGCTGTACAGCTGCATCCAGACAGTTAAAAACTAAACAGCCCTCTTGCTGATAATTAACATCGCGGCTAATAATAATATTCTGCCGCCCAGGCAAAGGTCGACCAATCGACTCAAAGGTTTTACGCCCCATAATAATAGGGTGCCCCATCGTGATTTTTTTAAATTGCTTTAAGTCAGCAGACAAATGCCATGGCATTTGCTTATTAATACCAATAGTCCGATTTGTTGCCATCGCAACAATCAATGAAAGTTTCATGTTTTTCCGTCGTTTTTAGTGTCTAGATTTAAATAATGAGTGAAATACTACAGGATGCATTCTTTATTCATCAGAAAATAAGCGATAATACTGCTCACAACCCACCTAATTAGAGCCTTTTATGAGTATTGAACAAACGTTATTACAGCGTAGCCGTGCAAAATGCGAGCTATGTGCATCAGAAGAAAACCTAACAGCCTATAATCTCCCGCCTGAAAATGAGGCAAGTGCTGAAAAATCTATTTTAGTGTGCTCAACTTGTAGTGGTCAAATAGCCAATCCAGAAACAATGGATGCTAATCATTGGCGTTGCTTAAATGATAGCATGTGGAATCCTGAGCCAGCCGTACAAGTGATGGCATGGAGATTATTAAACAAACTATCTACGACAGAATCTTGGGCCCAAGATTTATTAGATATGCTGTATTTAGAGCCTGAAGTTCTAAGTTGGGCTGAATCAGGAGCCGATACGAGCGATGAAGATGATTCTGAACCAACCATCGATAGCAATGGCACTCACTTACTGGCTGGTGACACAGTTACTTTGATTAAAGATTTAGATGTAAAAGGCGCTGGATTTACCGCTAAGCGTGGCACAGTCGTTAAAAATATTGCATTAACCGATAATCCTAAACATATTGAAGGTCGTGTTAATGGTGTACGCTTAGTTCTGGTTGCAGATTTTATGAAGAAAGTAGGTTAATTTTGTTGTAGGGCGGACTAAAGTCCGCCCTACGGTGTTAGAGCATAATCTCTTGCCACAATTGAGCGACTTGCTGGCGTATATCAACGAACTCATCTTGCGCTACAACCGCTTTACTTCCTTGCAACGCCTCTTCATGCCCGCGATTACGAAATAAACAATAAGCTTGTTTTAAAGTCTTTACCGCTTCTTCATTTAATAAACCTTGCTCAGCTAAAGTATCTAATACGCGCATATTATCGGTAAAAGTCGTTAAACTTGGGTATTTAGTTGACCAAGCCAACACGCAGAACTGCACAATAAATTCTATATCCGCAATACCGCCAACACCTTGCTTCAAATAAAAAACCTCTTTATTGCTTTTATCCAGAGCTTCGCGCATTTTTTCACGCATTTCTCGAACTTCTGTTTTAAGCTCAGTTTCAACACGCGGTAAACTTAAAATGCGCAGCCGTATCGCTTCAAACTTTGCCTGCGTTTGCGTATCACCAGCAACAAAGCGCGCACGCACTAAAGCCTGATGTTCCCAAGTCCACGCCTCTTCTTTTAAATATTGCTCATAACGGTTGATTGGCGCAACTAATAATCCTGATTCACCGCTAGGTCGCAAACGCATATCAATTTCATAAAGCAGGCCAGATAGCATCTGCGTATTTAGCAAGCTTCTAACTCGCTGGCCTAAAGTGGCATAAAACTGTGAACTACCAATTTGTTTCCCGCCATCCGTGAGCGCATTACTATCGGGGTAATCAAAAATAAAGACCAAATCTAAATCGGAGCTATAACTGAGCTCAATGCCACCTAATTTACCAAAGCCAAGAATTGCAAAACGTGTATTCTCTGCACTCGTACCCAGCAAACTGCCGTGTTTTTCGGTAAGAATACGCCAAGCAATCTGCACCGCTTGCTCTAAAATCACCTCGGCAATATAAGTTAAATAATCGCTCACGACCATTAAAGGGGCAGCACCCATAATATCCGCAGCCGCAACGCGCAAAACATTAATATGTTTAAACTTATGCAAGCCAAACATTAACTGCTCTATATCGGCTGGATCAATTTTAGCCAATAGCTCTGCTAATTGTTGCTGCAAAGCAGGTTTACCTAATGGCTCATAAAGCGAGCGTGTATCCAATAATTCATCAAATAATACCGGATATTTAGATAAATACTCACTAATCCACGGGCTAGCAGCAACCAATTTAATCAATTGCTGCAACGCTTTATCATTTTCAGCAAGCAACGATAAATACACATTACGCCCTGCCAACGCTTCAAACAAAGCACATAAGCGCTTTAATGTAGTGCAGGGATACTTGACTTGAGCTACGGCATCAATAATTTGTGGCATTAACTTATCTAAAACCGTCGCGCCTTTCGTTGTTAACCGCTTAATCGCTGATGATGTTTTGAAGTTATTCAGTAGGCTGAATACATCTTCCGCTTTACGGTAACCGATTTCTGTCAGTTTATTTAAGATGATTTCTTCATGTGCCTGTCCAATCCAAACTTCAGTACTCGCTGAAGGTTTAGATTGTTCTTCTTCCATAGAAAAAACCTGCAAAAAAACACAATGTACCCGTTCACGTACCGCATCCAACTCAGTTTTAAAGCTAGACCAATGATCATAGCCCATAGAAAATGCCAAAATCGCCTGTTCTCGTGGCATTTTTGGTAAATCATGCGCCTGCTTATCTTGATATTCTTGGATATGATTTTCTACGCGGCGCAAAAATCCATAAGAACTTAATAATTGCGCAGAGTCTTCAGGTAGCAATAAACCTTTATCACCTAATAACTGTAGAATTACTTGTATACGTCGCTCTTGTAAATCTGCATCTTGCCCACCACGAATTAACTGGAATGCCTGACCGATAAATTCAATCTCACGAATCCCGCCCGGCCCCAATTTAACATTATCCATCCGATCTTTACGCTGTAACTCTTGGGTAATTTGTACTTTCAACGAGCGCAATTCTTCAAAAGCCCCGTAATCTAAGTAACGCCGATACACAAAAGGCTTAATCAAACTCATAAACTTCTCGCCGCCCAACTGATCTCCAGCCACTGGACGCACCTTAACCATCGCATAACGTTCCCACTCACGCGCTTGGGTTTGATAATAATTTTCCAAGCCATCAAAAGTCATAATGACAGGACCACTATCGCCAAAAGGTCTTAATCGTATATCCGTACGAAACACAAAACCATCCGCCGTGATTTCATCCAGCACTTTCACTAATAAGCGACAAATGCGGCCAAAAAATTCACCGTAGCTGGTTTCTTTACGGTCAGCTAAAACGCCATCTTGTTGATAAGCAAAAATTAAATCAATATCCGATGAATAATTTAATTCCCACGCACCTAACTTCCCCATACCCAAAACAACCAAGTTCTGAGCGGTACCACCAGATAAAACAGGGGTGCCGCGTCTCTCACAGGCTTGTTGATATAAGAAATCGAGAGCAAACTGAATACAACTTTCTGCTAAAGCCGTTAAATCAGCCAAAGTCTCCGATAAATCTGACCACTCCGATAAATCGCGCCAAGCAATGCGCATCATGTGCTTATTACGAAATTGACGTAAAAACTTCATCAATTCAGCATCATTGGCAATCGTTTGTTGGTTTAATTGATATTGATAAGTCTGACGAACATCCGCACTAAACAAATCACCCGAATCAATCAGATCAAATAAAAACTGTGGCTGTCTATGACAAGTCTGAGCAATAAACTCACTGCAACAAAAAACAGTAGGCAGAGTATTTTTAACTTGCTCGTTTTCGGGAAGTTCAAGGTTTAAGCGTTGTACAGATTCCGTGAAATGTTGCAGGTGTAAATTAACGGTATCGTGTAACTCGGTAGGGATTTTTTCTAGAGAAAACATAGCGCTCTCTGAATTAAGAAATGAAAATTGGAATTAATATCTAACTACAAGTTAAGACATAAAATGCAGAAAGGAATAGCGATAACGTTTTCACCATTGACCGTAAGCCAATGCATTAGGGCAAGCAATATGTCGGAAAACGCTGCGCTATTCCAACCTACGCACTAATATAAATATACAGCATATAAGCGGACTGAAGTCCGCCCTACGCCTAGCTCCCACACAGAGTATGGAAGCTAGGAGGTTTCTTTACAAATTACTTATTTTTCGGGCTTCTTCTTGGTTTTTTAGAAGACTTATCAGAACCACCGCGAGTAACTTTAGTCTGTCTAGGGATATTATCACTATCTTTTACTATCGTCATTCTCATCTGCTGACCAGCAACACGCGCATTTTGTAAGTCTTTTAACAACTCTGCCGGCATGCCTTTAGGTAAGTCAACGATACTGAATTCGCCATGCATATCAATTTGGCCAATTTCTTTACCGTCTAAACCCGCTTCATTAGCAATTGCACCAACGATATTACCAGGCTTAGCACCATGATCTTTACCTACTTCAATGCGGTAACGCTCAAGGCCATCTTTTAATGAAACATTACCTTTACGCTTAACATCGCCTCTTTCACGGTTACTATTACGTTCATTACGATCGCTTTCACGACCACGCTCAGAACGCTCTTTTACTTTAGCGGGTTTTTTCAATAATAAAGGTTCATCACCTTGCACTAATTTAGCTAAAGCTGCTGCAACTTCAATAGCAGGCACATCGTGTTCTGTTTCATACTGCTCAATAACTTTAGTATAAAACTCTAATTCTTCAGTCGCTAAAGTATCGGTAATTTTCTGTTTAAAACGATTAACACGTTTATCGTTAATCACTTCAGTAGACGGTAATTCCATTAGCTCGATACGTTGCTTAGTTGCACGCTCGATTGCTGCCAACATACGTTTTTCACGAGGTGCAACAAATAAAATCGCATCACCCTTTTTACCCGCACGTCCAGTACGACCGATACGATGCACATAAGCTTCGGTATCATAAGGGATATCGTAGTTTACAACATGGCTAATACGCGGTACATCAAGACCACGCGCGGCAACATCCGTAGCGACTAAAATATCCAATTTACCATTTTTCAATCTAGCAATCGTTTTTTCACGCTGATTTTGCGCCAAATCACCATTAATCGCAGCGGCAGAAAAGCCACGCGCTTCTAATTTTTCAGCTAATTCAACAGTTGAGTTTTTAGTGCGCACGAAAATAATCATGCCATCAAATGTTTCAGCCTCTAAGATACGAGTCAAAGCATCTAACTTATGCATGCCACTAACAGTCCAATAACGCTGACGAATCGTTTCCGCCGTGGTTGTTTTAACTTTAATAGTAACGTGCTCAGGATTATCCAAATGCTCATTAGCAATACGACGAATAACCGTAGGCATCGTCGCAGAAAACAACGCTTTTTGACAGTCTTTAGGTAATTGCTCTAAAACCCATTCAACGTCATCGATAAAACCCATACGTAGCATTTCATCAGCTTCATCCAAAACAAGACATTTTAAATTATCTAATTTTAAGCTGTTTTTACGCATATGATCCATAACACGACCTGGCGTGCCAACAACCACATGCGCGCCACGCCTAAGCATACGTAACTGTCCAGAATAATCCTGTCCACCATAAATAGGTGCAACATGAAAATCCTTCATATGTTTCGCATAAGTTTGAAAAGCCTCAGCAACCTGGATGGCTAATTCACGTGTTGGAGCTAAAACTAAGACCTGTGTAGCTTTTAATTTAACATCAATTTTTGATAATAACGGCAATGCAAAAGCCGCTGTTTTACCTGTACCCGTTTGTGCCTGACCAAGTACATCTTTACCATCCAATATCAATGGAATGGTTAGCGCTTGAATCGGAGAAGGGGTTTCATAACCCACATCATCCAAAGCCTTTAAAAGTGGCGCGATAAGATTTAAGTCAGAAAATTTTGGAAGTGAAAGTACTTCGTCAGTCATAGTGTTCCTAATTGTGGAGTGATCGCCTGCAAAATCTTGGTTAAAAAACCCTCAGCTCTCCGCTTTTCTTAAACAAGAAAAACCCCTAAGACACTATATTTTGACTGGCGAATTGTATTTGCCTGGTAGATATTTTCGTAATCATTACCAGTTTTGAAAAGATTACTTCGCTATGATACCCTAAGTGACTGTTTTATGCGCGGTTTATTTGTATTTTCCCCGCATTTTCAATCACCGTTTCACTGCCATTAAGTTAACGAATGGCCATTTAAAAAACAATGAGTCGTGGGAGGGGCTTTTAGCCGCGATTGCTACAAGTCGCGGCTAAAAGCCCCTCCCACACAGGCACACTTAATATAATAACACCATGATGCCCCTCCAATCGCTCCTCAGCACTCTAAGAGACTAAGAAAAATGCTGTGCTATTTCAATATCTTTACGCAATAAATCAGTAACTTCTCATTATCCACGGGAAAATACATATAAAAACATCGTCATTCCCGAAGTCTTTTATCGGGAATCTATGCTTAAGCTACTAGATTCCTGCTATAAGCATAGGATGACGAAGTATAGCTGAGAGTTAAGGGTAGTCAGGTATCTTTATCAAGATAAATGGGCATTTCTATTTCTTCCACAGGAACATAATGTTACCTTGTTCTGCGTTTGTAAAATCATATTCATCTTTCATGAACTTAACCTCTTTGTGTATTCTACTCACTGCAAAGCTGTTTGTTGCACTCTATCTAAACATAGTTTAGAAAAATAACGCTATTAACTATTTATTCCAGCAATCAGCATCTGCTGCTGTTTTACTTGAATATGTTCCTGATAAGACCTTTCCGGCCCCATTCATAACAAAGATTGCACAATCTGCATCTGTATGACTTGGGGTGGCTGTAATTGTATATGCACTTCCGGAACCAGCACTAATAGCAAGCGTATAATTACCATCTGGTGAAGTTGTTGTACCAACTAAATCGTGATCACCAGCCGTGGTACTGCCTGATACACACGTTCTTGTAGTTGCACTTATCCCATCTGCATAACTCGCACAATTTGCCCGGTATTTCTCTTGTGCTAACTGTAAACTCAACAGCCCCGCCTTTGCATCCCCTCGTTTAGCTCGCAAAACATACTCCTGATAAGACGGATAAGCAATAGACGCCAAAATACCAATAATCGCCACAACAATCATTAGCTCAATCAGGGTAAACCCCTTATTCTGTGTTTTGTTCATAAATCCTGCCTTTTAAAGTAAGTAAAAAAGTGTTAAAAGCATAGCATAGTGTTACTTTATAAATATGCAGCTAAGTTTAAAATGTAGAGTAATTAACAGAAATAGTGGTATGAAAAATGTACTGTACAACAAAAGTCAAAAGTATCTTATCTGGAAAATGCTTCAAGGTTAAAAAATATGAATAAAAAATACGGACTGGGATTTACCTTAACTGAATTGATGATAACGGTGGCGATTATCGGCATTGTAGCGTCTTTAGCTGTGCCGTCGTTTCAGGATATGATTGAGCGGAATAGGTTGAAGGAGGCGGTTGAATCTTTGAAATCGGATATGATGTTTGCTCGTACAGAATCCATCAAACGTAGTGCTAACTTAAATGTCTCAATTGATATTAACGGCACCTCTTGGTGCTACGGAATTGATGTTGATAATGATACGAACAATACTAACGCTAATGCTGCATGCGACTGTACAACGGCAGGTAGTTGTGCAGTAAAAACAGTTGATGGTAGTCAATTTCAAAATACAACACTCGCAGCAGGAACCGATGTTAATGTGACCTTTTTCTTTAGAAGAGGCAGTGCAAGTGATAACGGTATCACAATCAATACACCAAACTACTCAGTTAGAGTCAGAACAAGCAGTATCGGCCGTATTAGGACTTGCAGTCCTGATAGCGCAAAAGCAATGGGAGGTTATGATGCTTGCTCTTAATATAAAAAGAAAACAAAAAGGTTTTACCTTAATTGAAATCATGATTGCTTTAATGCTTGGCTTAATAGTAATTGGTGGCGCACTATCTATTTATATCTCTACCATTCGAAGTAGCACTGATATTACAAATTCAGCACGATTAAATTATGATTTAGATTCTGTTATGCAGTTAGTGGTGAACGATATACGGAGATCAGGTTATTGGAGTCAAGCTATTGCAGAGTCTGATGCCAGAGACAATCCTTTTATGTTAGAAGGTGCAGCAGGAAATACAAATATTTTTATCAGCAAAAAAACTGGTGAAGCTGATAACTCATGTATTGTTTATTCATACGAAGGTGAAACTGGTAATGGGACTGTAGATACAAATGAATACTATGGCTTCAGGATGAATGGAGATGGCATTGATATGCGCTCATCAGTTACTGATGTCGCAAATGCTAGTTGTGACGACCCAGGGGACTGGGAAAATATCATTGATACATCTAAAATTGTTATTACTGCACTTACATTTAACAATACGAGCTTTAAATGCTTGAATACTACTTCTAGTATTTCTTATAACACGCCCTGCGCAAGCGTTACGGCTGCAAACTTACCCAGTGATGCAGAAGCAATAGAAACTAGGCAGATAGGCATAACAGTACAAGGTAATGTGGATAATGATTCAACAGTAACTAAACGCCTAACAGCCATCATAAAGGTAAGAAATGACAGAGTATTCACTCAGCCATAACCTTTTGGAGAATAAAATGAATAATTACCACCAATTAAATACCTTAAAAAAACAGCAGGGCGCCGCCACTTTATTTACTTCCATTATTCTACTTGTAGCCATAACCCTTGTAGTAATCTTAAGTGGTAAAACCGTTCTAAATGAAACAAAAATAGCAGCAGACAACTACAGGATTACTCAAGCAACTACAGCAGCAAATTATGCAATGGATTTAGGGGTTAATTATTTTGATACTGGTGGGTTTGATCGCATAAACAATGCAACCAATGCTATTGAAAGCGATACAGTAGTTGATCTGTTGGGTGATATAGATGGTGATGGCGTATATGATAACCCATTTAATGCACTTAGCCTTACCTCTAATGACGGCAGTCAAACAACTAGCGCTACATTATTATTTAATAATACGGCAGGAACACTCTGCGTTCCTGCAGGAGCCGATATCACTATGAAGTCAGGAATGATTACTGCTACTGGCTTTAGTGACGATGGCTTAGCAACAAGAACGATCACTCAATGCGTTGGTCCGATCACAGTATTAAATGATGACGGCCCTAAGCAACCACTGGTAGCACAAGGAAGTGTAGCCTTAACAGGAAATGCACGCATTATTAACCGTTTCACTAATACCACTATATGGTCTGGAGATAAAGTTACTATCGGCAGCTCCTCAGCAATGGAAACTTATATAAAAGACCCTGCTGTCGGATTTTTGGATATTGCTATCGCAGCGGACGAAGCAAGGTTACTTTCTACGGATGAAGATGCTGATACTCAGCTTGTTTCTAACAATAACCTAGGCAATGGATTAGATATTATTGATGATGACCCGTCTTTAGGTACATTACTTGGCCTAGACTTCTTTACTAATTTTTTTAATGTCGAAACTCGTGCTCAATTAAAAAAATTGGCTGGCACTCAATCATATACTTCTATGGGTGACGCGATCACTACCCCAGTCAAAACAGGGCTTATCTGGGTTGAGGAAGCCGACGGCGATCAAACTATGAATGGCGGCACAATAGGAGCTATTGGCGAACCAGCAATTGTTATTATAAATGGCGATTTTACTTTAGGCGGAAATTCAACAATCTACGGTTTACTATATGTAAGAGGTAAATATACCATTGTTGGTACCCCGACGGTGGTAGGGGCAAACGTTGTGGAAGGTAGTAACTTTCCCGCAGAAACTACTGCGGCTGGCCCAATAGTAACGGGGGTGGGAACAATCAGTCTCATTTATTGGCCCGGTTTTGAATCATCATCAAACAACCCTTTACCTGGGTTAACTGCGGTTATTAGTGGGTCATGGCGTGACTGGTAATTTTTTTATTTAAATAAAGGCATAAAAATGAAATTTTCCCTATCAAAGAAACAAAAAGGTGTTGGTTTAATTGAAGTATTAATTGCCACTGTTGTTATTGCCATCGGATTACTTGCTGTTGCAGCATTACAATCTGGGTTTATAGCAGGTAGCGGTAATAATAAAACGCGCTCCGAGGCCTTAACCCTTGCTGAACAAAAAGTTGAAGAACTAAGAAATAATATTGATTTAGTAGGGTTTGAAGCCCACCTAAATAGTACTACAGCAATTTCTGATAACGTAACAGGTAGTAATGCCTCATTTACTAGAAGCTGGATTATTACCCAAGGTGGTACAGCAGATAGAAAAAATATTTCTGTTATTGTTACTTGGGATAGTGACGGTGATGTCGATAGTGATGGCGACGGTAATATTATTGATGATGACGAAAAAGTCAATATTATTACAGAAATGGCATTTATTGACCCTGCAAAAACTGCACTTTATTCCACCGGCAGTGGAGGTGTTGGTACCGTTCCTAGCCCAAGGCAGAATGCTTCTGAGGATGTTAATGTAGCTTCAGAAAAAGTAGGCGGAGTTGATAACCTTGATATAGATACAGATGGAGGAACAGCAGGAATATCTGACACATTAAGTGTTCTGGTTCCTGATGGTGACGGTGGTACTGACCCTATAACTATCTATCAAGTTGCCCCGAATTCCCATTTTTACACTGCAACAACAACTACGTTTAGTACGGTTGAGCCCGGAGTGATCGCAGTATTTTTATGTGATGTAACCTGCTCACATATCCAAAACCATTTTGGCGGCGTAGTCCATCGCGTCAAAGGAACTGTATATTCAACAAGTGGCAATGGCTTATCGAACATTTTAGTGGCTTGGACTTCTAGTGATGTACATGCCTGTTATGTTGGTTCAGAGTCGGGGGGCTCTATGCCTTATGAATGTGTCTACGCCGGAAATTGTAACACAACTGCTGCTGGTGCTCGAACAGCCACAGGAACAGATGCAATAGTTCCTGGTTGTTTTGTTGATGAAGTAGTTTCTGATGCCCAAATTAATGTCAGAAATGTTGGGTCTGGAGGTGAGTATGGTGATATTGGTTTATTAGGACTAGTTGCTCAAGGAACTGGCGGGCTTAACACCGAGCAAGTCTGTTTTCTTGAAGATACAGTAGAAAGTAGTAGTCCTTTATTGAATACTTCAGGCAATCAAGTGTTAAATGAAAATTACCTATATGCTGTGACTAAGCGCCTTTATATTACTAGAAGAGTCAAAAGAAATAGCTCAATTAATGAGCATAAATCAGAGGGTATTAATCGTTCTTATACGAATCACAATTTTTATATTGTTGCTAGAGGAACTGGAAGCGGAGCTGTTGCTAAGTGTAATGAAGAGGTTACAGACTCAGATTCAACAGGCCTAGGGGCTCAACAAATAGTATCTAGAGAAATCTCTAGGGCTTTAAATGAGAATACTGCAAATGCAGTAACACCTGAAGCGGAATATTTAGGAGGAACTGGAACAGCAAATACTTTAATAGGGAATGTGACAGGAAGTGCGACCAACTTAAGGCTATTTATTCCAGAAATTGGTGCGTGTTACCTTAATAATAATTTAAGTATTTCCAGTGATGCTACAGGTTATATTTGTGTTGTAGCAAATGGCCTTGGAAGCGTTGATATTATTGGTTCAAGCAATCAGCATAAAGATACAAATAATAGATCAGTATTTTCTTCATGTACAAAAACTATTGATGGAGAACTTGGCTGTCATTGGCTAGCGAATTTTGAGAGTAATACATTTGATGATGGTGGAATAATAAGTAGCTGTACATCGCCATGGGGTAGTGATATGGCGGAGGCAGGTACTGTAACTGCATACGCCACCAGTAATTGTGATGAAATTACTGGTGCTGTCACTTTAACGTGCACTAATGGTTCTCTAGTGGGGAGCGACCTTGCTGCAATTTATCAAACTCCAAGTGAATGCTCAACTGCTGCATCAATTACATCTTGTGGCCTACCTTGGGGAGGGTTAACTATTGACATAAACACTACAATAGATGCATATACAGAGGCTTCAGTTGCATTTGATGCCACCTGCCCTGACCCTATAGTGAGAACTTGCGGGGCAGGTGGGGTTTTAGGTGGTGATACTACGGCTATTTATCAAAGCTGTACGGCAGATGCCGCACCTTGTTTTGTTCCTACTATTAACGGAGATACCACTAATAATACTGGTAATGTTGCTGATGTTAATCTTAAAATAACGGGGGCAGACTTGGTCGCTGCTGGCACGATAAATTCCAGTTTGTCGAATAAAAAAGTTTATAATCAATATCCTACCGGTGGAACTCCTGTTACTTGTGGGTCTACGGTAACCTATGAATATAAATTGTAACTAGCCAAGGGTGGGCAACGCTTTTCTGCCCACCATTTTCAACCAAAAAACCACCCAATCGATAATCCGCTTAGGTGGTTTTTTGTAACGAAAATAAATAATACTGCCTCCCTAGCCTATTACTTTGGGTGCGATGAATTACTTTATATCTGTGTCTTTTGGTGGGCAAAAGAACGCTGCCCACCCTACATTAAATGGTACTTATTATATCGAATCATCGGGGCACTATTATTCCCAGCCCAAATTAAACGGGTCAGAGCCTGAGGTATCCCCATCAGAGCCTAATACTGACTACACTCAACATAATATCTACAATATCAATTAATTGAGTGTCCATCTCGCGGCTTTGTTATTGTTCTTAGCTCCTTGCTCGAATTATTTTTTTGTTCTGATAATGGGCTGTATGTTAAATTGACGAACTCATAGAAAGGGAATGCTATCTTGCTATGGGTAAATTAGATGAACTAGGGGAAATATAATGACTACGTTATTTATGATTATTGCCTTTGTGGCAATTGTTGTCGCTTTGATATATCCAGTTTTAAATGCTCATTAAATTAAGGGGCCCAAGAATTCCAATCAACTTAGCCGTGTAGGATAGGCATCGCTTTTCTGCCCACCATTTTTAATAAAAAACCACCCAATCGGTAATCCTGTTGGGTGGTTTTTTTGTATCCGCCAATAAAAATAATGCGAACAAAAAAGGGCGGGGCTTTTATTATCACATTAAATATATTATGGAATATTAAAGCCCAACAAATGACCAGTCATCGAATTTTTCTCTTAGAACTATAATTTAACCTTGATAAGTTTTACGCATTGATCCTTGATATTTTTTCCTCTGTACATATAATGTATTTATGATTAAATTCGAATGGAATCCAGACAAGGCTAGCTCTAATACTAAAAAGCACGGTGTTTCTTTTGAAGAAGCGAAGTCTGTGTTTTATGATGAATCAGCCGTTCAATTTTATGATGATGAAAATTCAGAAATTGAAGATAGGTTTTTAATGTTAGGGTTTAGTAATAATTCTAGAACCCTTATTGTGTGTCATTGTGAAAGAGACTCAGGAAATACAATTAGAATTATATCTGCTCGCAAAGCAACTAAAAATGAATGTAAATTTTACGGAGGTAATATGCCATGAAAAAAGAATATGATCTATCAGCCATGAAATCTCGTAAAAACCCCTATTCATCAAAATTAAAAAAGCCTGTTACTATGAGGCTTAGTGAAGATGTTATTAGCTACTTCAAAGGGATGGCCGAAGATTCGGGGGTTCCCTACCAAAGCCTTATTAATTTATACCTACGAGACTGCATTACTCAACATAGAAAAATTGATATATCTTGGAATCAGTAGATCCTCGCTAACGCCATTAAATTAAACAGGTCAGAGCTCAATACTGACAAAAAATGGGGCGCAGGTCTTTTATTATCACATTGTAATAAATAGGGTTAATAGTAAGGCATCTAAAATTTTCTTCTTTGTTTGTTTCGCATAACATTTTTATGTTAAAAGACGGCGTTCACTACAAGCTGTTTAGTGCTTTTAATGCGCTGCTTATAGTGCTGTAATGTGTGCTATTATGCTTGCTTGACTGTTTATTAACAAAAAGAGGTAAATATTATGTTGTCGATAAATGCAAATGATTTAAAGCGTAATGGTATTGCTGGTATCGAACGAGCAATGTTAAATGGCCTAGATAATAGTGTTATGGTTGATGTAAGAGGTAAGGCAAAGTATGTTATTTTGTCTATTGATGAATTTAATCAGTACCGTGAATATCAGCTTGAACAGGCTATAAGTGAAGCGGAGCATTGTATTGATAACGGTAAATTTACGACTATTAAAGATGTAGAAAACTATGCTTTAGTATTGGAAAAAGAAATAGCGAATGACGTTTGAACTTATTCGTCCAGATTCATATGCTAAACGCGAAAGAAAGTTTTTTAAAAAGCATCCTGAGCTTATTAAGCAATATGTTAAGGCTTTAAAGCTATTGTCATTAGACCCTTTGCATCCATCATTGGGGCTTCATCCAATAAAAAATAAATATTGCCATTCAATATCTATAAATATGCAATATAGAGTTTTGTTAACATTAAAGTTGATGGGTGATGGTAAGCTAGTTCTTATTGATGTTGGTGATCATGATATGTATGCGCATTAGCCGTGTAGGGTGGGCAACGCTTTTCTGCCCACCATTTTAATAATACAACCACTCAATTGTTTTAGTTCTGTAAAGTTGAGGAACGTTAAATAAATAAACGAGCTACAAAGGGTTAAGTTTAATGCCAGTTATTTCTTATTTTTTCGGTATATACATTCGTATGTATCATGATGACCATAACCCACCGCATATTCATGTTGAATATCAGGGAAATGAGGCATTGTTAGCCATAATAGATGGCGAGATTATGACAGGAACACTCCCTAATAAGGCACGTAAAATAGTTCAAGAATGGATGCAGGCGCATCAACAAGAATTACTCGATGATTGGCAACTAGCAGTAGCATTAGAGCCGTTGTTATACCAATCCCAATAAATAATTACTGTAATGGTCGTCATTCCCGAAGTCTTTAATCGGGAATCCATATGCACACACTATAGATTCCTGCTAAAAGCATGCAGGAATGACGGTTTTTCTTGGGTATATGAGTTTAAGTGCAAATATATTGGGATTGGTATTACGTATACAAGGAGCGAATAATGATTAAAATAACGCAAGCTGAATATTTACAGGATAAAATAATACAAGTGCATTTTTCTGATGGCAGTTGGGGTGACTATGATTTACAGCCATTAATAGATAAGCAAAGCTCATTAACCAAAGCATTGGAAAGTGAAAAGATTTTTAAGCAGTTCTATTTAGAAATGGGGGCGCTTTGCTGGCGTAATGGTCTAGAACTAGGCTCAAGTAACATACAAGATAAATTAAAAAATAATCATCAGTTGCATCACCAAGAAAAAGTAGCTTAATGAGAGTCCTGTAGGGTGGGCAACGCTTTTCTGCCCACCCTTGTTTTTGAACAAAGAAAATTACGGTAATTGTTGGGGTAAATAAATGGATGATGATATTCGCTGGAAGCAACGATTTACTAATTTTAAAAAAGCTTTTTTGCAACTCAAACAAGCCGTCGAGACTTATGACGATAGCGCAGAAGATATTATTAAGGAAGGCGTTATTCAGCGCTTTGAATTTACCCATGAATTGGCATGGAAAGTCATGAAAGACTTTTTAGAATACGAAGGCTATCAAAACATAAACGGTTCTCGAAGCGCTACCCGCCAGGCATTTAATATTGGGTTGATCGACGAGGGACAAGTATGGATGAATATGATTGAGAGTCGCAACAGAACCGTACACACTTATCATGAAGATGTTTTGGAAATGGAATATAAAAACGTGACCAGTACTTACTTTTTATGTTTTGCAGCCTTTCATGAAAAAATGCTGACTTTGCTATGAGCTTTGGTTTAAATCAAACGACCCTTGAACATATTCAGTCCGTTTTTTCTAAGCACCCTGAGATTGATCAAGTTGTGATTTATGGTTCACGTGCTAAGGGGAATTTTCGTAACGGCTCTGATATTGATTTAACCTTAATAGGAAAAGAGATCACTGAACAACTTTTGTTGTTAATCAAACTAGAACTCGATGAGCTAAATACACCCTATCTATTTGATATTTCAATTTTTAACCATTTAGACTCATCTGACCTGAAAATGCATATTGCCAGAATCGGGCAAATTTTTTATACAAATGCTCATAGTTTAAACACACCCCTCAAATACTGAAAATTAAAGTCTGCTTAGGGATACATACTTATTAAAAACCTAAACTTATGCATCACTGACTGCCCTGAAAGGACTGGCAGTGGTTTCAGGTATTATTGAATTTGATTCCTTACTTAGGAATCGCGATTAAATAACATGGGATTATACAAAACAATGTGGGAGAGACTTTAGTTGCGTGGCGTGGCTAAATCCACTCCCACAGAATTCAAGGCTCGCATATTATTTACCTCACATTCCTTAGAGAAAAGACTACCAGCTTAAAACGGGACCTCTAGTGGTGAGGCTTAAACTCCCAATGCTTTAACAATAACATCTTTAAACAAGATCGCCAGCATACCTGAAAAGATAGCCCAAGAGAGGCGGTCGTGTTTTTTTCCCTGCTCCCTAATTTCTAGCTTTATTTCGTCAAACCTTTTATCCACTTGATCAAAACGCTTGTCAACTTGTTCAAATCGCTTGTCAACTTGTTCAAATCGCTTGTCAACTTGTTCAAATCGCTTGTCAACTTGTTCAAATCGTTTATCGACTTCTTCAAAGCGTTCTAATGTCGTTTGCTTGGCATGACCAAAACGCTCTAATGCCGTTTTCTCTGATTGATCAAAGCGTTCTAATGTCGTTTTCTCTAATTGATCAAAGCGCTCTAATGTCGTTTTCTTTGCATGTTCAAAGCGCTCTAAGGTCACTTTTTCTGCGTTCTCAAAGCGCTCTAAACTGAGTTGTTCCGCACGAGTAAATTGACCGGCCATCTCTTCGCGTGTGACCGAGTGTTGAGCAGCTTGTAGCAAATGCTGCAATAAGTCTCTTTGCGTAAATGTATTTGAGTCAGTATTTTCAGACATTTTCTTATTTATCAATTATTTATTGATTCAAAGTCTAGTATTTATTGTGATCTTTGTCAATTTTCTAAGAAAAATTGCCACATATCTTATTCGCTAGCTTGCCAAGCTTTATCTTTGAACTATACTCATAATTTAGCTATATAAACGGAGATTATTCATGAAACAATTATTATTGGCTTTACTGTTGGTGTCATTTAATATTTTTGCGGCACCTGTTGATATAAATAAGGCGAGTGCTCAGGAAATGTCTGAGTCTTTAAAAGGTGTAGGCTTAAAAAAAGCGGATGCGATTGTTGCCTACCGTAAAGCAAACGGCCCATTTGCAAGCATTGATGATCTGGCTAACGTCAAAGGCATAGGCGAGAAAACTATTGCCAAAAATAAGGATAATCTGCAGCTTAATACAAAAGCAAAAAAGAAGAAATCTAACACCAAAAAACCCAAAAAGTAACCTTACAAAGCTTAGGTATCGTAACTTCTCATTATTCGCAGGTAAATGACTATAACAAAGACCGTCATTCCCGATAAAGGTACTCGGGAATCACTAATATAGTATGCCTGAAGATCATGAGAAGTTATTTGCTATCTACATAGCTTAGGAACAGGCACTAAATAACTTTTACATTATCAAAGGGGCGCAGGTCTTTAGACCTGCATTTTAAAAAGCGGACTAAAGATCCGCGCCCCAGACTTGTCGAAGTTATATTAAGCTAATAGTACTTCTCCTTTTTAAAAGGAAAATGGGGCGCAGTGCTTTAAAAATGAATAATCCTTTCACAGCCTCTCTATTTGAAAACGCCTATTTAGAAGCTCAGCTTCACATATGCAGTGCAAGCGACCTTTTAACACAAATATTCTCGGCCAGAAATGAGCTAATGCAAAAAACTATTCGGCCTTTTTCTTTTCTGTACTCTCGCCTTCTTTCTTTTCAGTGGGTTCTGCCTCGACTTTAACTTCTTCCCGTTCTTTAGCTCCTGCCTCTTCAAGAATCTTAAGTAACTGCGTATGACCTGCTTTCTTGGCTTTAACTAATACACGTACGCCCAGCTTATCTTCTGCATTGACATCTGCCCCTGCACTAATTAATAAATGAACTAAACGCTGATCACCAAAAATAATAGCTTCCATTAATGCTGTGGAGCCTTGATTATCAGCTAGATTTACATTGGCCCCATAAGCAATTAATACTTGCATAACGCGATAATTACCACTGTACGCAGCCACCATTAACGCGGTACGCCCACGAACCTTGCTATTAACATCCCCCCCTGACGAAAGAATTGTGTGTACTCGCTGCGGTTGACCTTGGATTGCGGCCATAAATAAATCTTGTCCTGTTTCTGCAAACAGCGCACCACTGTACACCGCTAAAGTTAATATTCCCCCTAACATACCGTACTTCATTATGATTCCAGCCCTAGTTTTTTTAATCGATAACGTAAGGAGCGAAAGCTCATGCCGAGTTGCTTAGCCGTTGCGGTACGATTCCATTTATTTTGTTCTAGCGCTTCACTAATCGCCTGTTTCTCTATGTCTTCTAAATAGTCTTCCAGAGAACCCATAATTGGATTATAAGTTCCGGGGTCGGGTAGTTGAGCTGTCGCTGAATGTAAGTCTAAGTCTTCCTCGGTAATTACTTCCCCATCATGTAGAGCAACCGCTCTCTCCAGAATATTTTCTAGTTCACGGACATTGCCGGGGAATGTATATTGCTTCAATGCCTTTAATGCGTCTGACGAGAATTTTAACTCACTAAGCTGATTATTACTGGCAATTTTACTAAGAAAAAATTTACTTAACTGGGCAATATCTCCGTTACGATTACGTAATGCGGGGACATTCAGTTCTATAACATTGATGCGATAATATAAATCTTGCCTGAAGCTTCCTTCTTGAACCAGTTGCGCCAAATCTTTATGTGTGGCACTTAATAAGCGGATATCAACCGCTTCTTCCTGTTGACTACCAATGGCGCGAACTTTCTTTTCTTGTATTGCACGTAATAATTTAACTTGTAATACTAAAGGTAAGTCAGCGACTTCATCCAAAAATAAAGTGCCTCCCTCAGCGGCTTGAAACAGCCCTTGTTTATCACCATTTGCGCCGGTAAAGCTGCCTTTTTTGTGACCAAAAAACTCACTTTCCATAAGCTCCGCGGGAATCGCGCCACAGTTAACCGCAATAAATGGAGCATCAGCACGAGAACTTTGTTTATGTATCAGACTTGCGACTAATTCTTTACCTGATCCTGACTCACCTTTAATATAGACAGGCGCTTGGCTGCGGGCAATTTTACTGATTTTTGCCCGAATTTGACACATTGCTTCAGATTCGCCTAACAAAGTGTCTCTAGAGCGCCTATCTTGTTTAGGAGAAAAACTGGCTTTTAAAGCATTACTAATTAATTGACGTAACACTTTCAGATCAACAGGCTTAGATAAAAAATCAAATGCGCCCTGCTTCATCGCTTTAACTGCTGCTTCAGCACTACCGTGGGCAGTAATAACAATCACTGGCAGTTTAGGAAATTCAACTTGAATTGTAGGTAGTAAATCCAAACCATCACCATCCGGTAGACGCATATCGGTCAAACAGATATTGAAGTGCTGCTTTTTTAATAAAGCATGCGCACTACTCAAGTTTTCAGCTGTCTTCGTTTCTATATCCATTCTATTTAGAGTGATTTCCAAGAGTTCTCGGATATCCGCTTCATCATCAATAATTAAGGCTTGTGCTTTATTCATAATTTAATTTCATTCTGCTCTGCACTTGCTAAATATAAGCGAAAACAACTGCCACTTGCTAAAGCTTGGTAACTTAATGAGGCTTGATTTAATTCAGCTAATTCACGAGAGATGTATAAGCCTAAGCCTGTACCTGAATTAGAAGTAGTAAAAAATGGCTCGAACAAATGTTCTATCGTCGCTTTGGACATATTTTGTCCGTGGTCAATAACCTGCAAACAAGCTTGATTAAAAAAGGTGGTCACTTTCAGTTCAATGTCTTGATCAGGTATATAGCCGTATTTTAAAGCGTTTTCACAGAGATTATTTAGAATTTGCGTTAAATGTCCGGGGTCAAAGAGTATATCTTGCACCTCCTCTGCTACTGAGATATTAAATTGATTTGTCTGCCCGCGATTTTCTACCTCAAAAATAGCTAAATACTCTGGTAGCCATGTCGCCAGATGAATGCGCTCTTGCTTTGAGTCTGTTCTACGCGAAAGCTGTAGAATATCTTCAATAATGGAGTTTACTCTTAATGCATGGGCTTGAATAATTTCAGTTAAACGTAAGTCGGCACCTGATAATTCTGGGCATTCTGCTAATAACTGACCTGCATGGCTTATTGCACCTAAGGGGTTACGAATTTCGTGCGCAATATTGGCAGTCAGCATTCCTAAAGAGGCTAGCTTTCCCTGCTGTACACGTTGATTATATAACGCAACATCATCTAAAGTGATCATAAAAAAAAGCGCATGCCGAGTAGGCAAGGAAGTAAAGTGCACATGCAAATCTGCTTGGCCAGGCACTGAAATGCGCAAAAAATCTTTACTAGGATTAGCCGCCCACTGTTCAAAAGCATGCGCAAATGAAAGCGAAATATCAGCTAAAGTCTCAGGTAAGCTATTACGCCCTAATAAGCGCTGGCAGGCGTGATTATATCGAGTAATTCTTTGTTGCTGATCAGTAATGATAATTCCTGACTGCATATTCTGAATAATATATTGATTCAGCTCCTCTAAAGAGATAATAGTTTCTTGCTGCTGTGAAGTAATTAAGGCCGTCTGCTCTGTCCGTTTAGCTAAAAAGTAAGACAGCATGGCTATGGTAAAAAAAGCTGCACCCAACATTCCCGCATAAGAATAATAAGCACTTTTAAAATCCCCCATGCGAAAAACATAAGCTTGTTCGGCAAAAATAAATAAGCTGGCAATAGCAGCAAATAACATCGCACAACGACCACCAATTAACAGCCCACCTGCAGCCGTAGATACTAACATCAGCGCCCCTACTCCACTCGCAATCCCGCCGCAAGCATGCATAATCAAAGTAATCAGGAAAATATCGGTAAAAACAAGTAATTGTGCTTGCGCGGCATAGCTAGCAACACGCTTAAAAATAAATACCCACCCGATTAAAGTCATGCCTAAATAGCTAAAACTGGTCAGTAAATACAGCCGAGTATATTCAGGCAGAATAATAAGCTGACCTATCCGCGAATAATATAAACTTAAAAACAAGCCAGATAAAATTAAACGATAAACATAAAAGCTCTTTAATAGAAACCAAGCCTGTCGCACGGGGATTTTATAGCCCTTAGAAAAAGGGCAAGGTGAAAGCATATTAGCATCGCTTAGCATAAGTATTTTTTAAGATAAGTTATCAATAATTTTTGTTCATGAGTTAAATATCTAACTGCTATGATATGGGCATGGATATTTTTATTATATATGTTATCAAAACCCTGTTATTACCGATGGCTAGCTTATTGATTGTCGGGATTACGGGGCTATTTTTATTAGATCAACACAGGAGTTTTGCAATGGCTTTAATCAGTTTTTCACTCCTTATGCTATTGCTGTTTAGCTTGCCGCTAGTCACAAAATATTTGGCGGCCACGCAAGAAATTTACCCTCCTATCAATAATAAAGCATTGGAAAATTTTTCCGCGCAAGCTATTGTTATATTAGGCGGTGGCTTACGTGATCCTGCACGTGAATATGCACAGCAAATCACCTTAAAAGATAACACATTAGTTCGAGTTCGCTACGGTGCAATACTAGCAAAACAAACCCATCTACCCTTATTAGTCAGCGGTGGAATGGTCTTGGACTCAAAACTCCCCTCTGAAGCTGAAGTGATGAGCGGCGTGCTAAATAATGAGTTTCATCAGACCGTACGTTGGCAAGAGCATCGTAGTCGGAATACAGCTGAGAATGCTCGCTATACACAAGAAATTTTACATAAAGAAGGAATACAACGTATTCTTCTGGTCACTCATGCTTTGCACATGCGCAGAGCTGTTGAACAATTTGAACAGCAAGGTTTACAAGTGCTAGCAGCGCCGACAGAGTTTTTATCTGGGCCTGGAAAAATCGATGTGTTTAGCTTTTTACCTTCAGCTAAAGCGCTAGAAAAAAACTCATTAGTTATCCATGAAATCATGGGCCGTGCTTGGTATAAGTTGCGTTATTAACGGCTGTTAAGAGAAATAAGACAAAAAGAGAATATATTGTGGGAGGGGCTTTTAGCCGCGATTTTATACAAGTCGCGGCTAAAAACCCCTCCCACACCTTGTGTTCCTCCCCTCAACCCAAACTCTTACTCGCTATTTCAAAGACATCTTTAGAAATATGCTCGGTATTAATAATGCGCTCTAACTGCTGCTTAATCAAAGTTTGGCGCGCTTTATCAAAACGTCGCCATTGAGTTAAAGCACTAACCATTCGCGAAGCAACTTGTGGATTAATTTTATTTAAAGCAATCACTTGATCCGCTAAGAACTGATAGCCTTGGCCATTTTCAGAATGATAGTGTAATGGATTAGATTGACTAAATGCGCCAATTAGAGCGCGTACCCGATTCGGCGTTTTTAAATCAAATGCCGAATGTTGTAACAATCTTTGTACCACACTAAACGTATCCGCTTGAGTACTCATCGCTTGTAAACTAAACCACTTATCAATCACTAAAGCTTCACCTTGCCATTGCTGATAAAAATGCTCTAAGCTAGCTGATTTTTCAGGATTTTCACTATTGACTAACGCGCCTAACGCAGCAATTTGATCGGTCATATTCTTAGCGCTAGCAAATTGTTCATTCGCTAGTTGATAACTCTGCTGCGTTTCTAATTGGCTTAAATAATCCAAACAGATATTTTTAATTCTACGGCGACCAATGGCTTCTGCGCTCAGCTGTCCTGACTCTTCTTTATGGTTTACTTGATAAAGCGCGCTAAATTGCTCAGTCAATTGTTCGGCAAGACTGCGTTTAACAAAGTCTCTCGCTTGATGTATGGCAACCACATCAACTACAGACATTTGTTCGGCTAAATAATTGGCGCTAGGCAAAGACAGTAAACAGGCTAAATAGGATAAGTCAGTCCATGATTGCTCTAGAATAGTTTTAAAGCTAGCAGATAAAATATCAGGTAAAGTTAATGCTTGCCCTTGCTTAAGCGCATCGATTAAACCAAAGATAATAGTCGTGGTTAATTGCTGACCGGCTTCCCAACGATTAAAGCTGTCATTATCATGCTGTAATAAAAACGCTAACTCGGTTAATGGTCGTTCCATCTTTAATTTAACCGGCGCGGAAAATCCACGTAATATAGAAATATGCGGAGTGCTTGTTACCTTTTCAAAGGTGAAAGTTTGACTGGCTTCCGTTAATTCCAGTGTCACTTCATTATCTGCTTCTTGATAACCTGAAACACTAGGCGCAATCACTGAACCGTCATCAGCAAATAAAGCAACTTTAACAGGAATATGTAAAACGGCTGCATTGTCCTGTGTTGGAATACTTTGACTTAAAGTCAGCGCTAAACTTTGCTGTTCTGCATTGTAATTTTCCTCAACACTTAATACCGGCGTTCCTGCTTGTGCATACCAGCGTCTAAATTGACTTAAATCTTTACCGCTCGCCTCTTCCATGGCTTGTACAAAATGCTCGCAAGTTACCGCCTGACCATCATGCCGCTGAAAATATAAATCCGAGCCTTTGCGGAAATTTTCCTCACCCAATAAAGTTTGAATCATGCGTACCACTTCCGCGCCTTTTTCATACACGGTTAACGTATAAAAGTTATTAATCTCAATATACGCTTCAGGGCGAATCGGATGCGCTAAAGGCCCTGTGTCTTCTGCAAATTGACGGGTACGCAAAGCAGTCACATCATCAATTCGTTTCACCGATCTGGACGTTTGATCGGCAGTAAATTCTTGATCTCGGAAAACGGTAAAGCCTTCTTTCAAGCTGAGTTGAAACCAGTCTCTACAAGTAATGCGGTTCCCACTCCAGTTATGAAAATATTCATGACCGATAACCCCTTCAATATGTTCATAATCCATATCGGTTGCCGTGTCAGGGCGCGCCAAGACAAATTTAGTATTAAAGACATTCAGGCCTTTATTTTCCATCGCCCCCATATTGAAATGCCCAACGGCAACAATCATATACAGATCTAAATCATACTCACGACCGTAAGTCTCTTCATCCCAACGCATAGAATTTTTGAGCGACTGCATAGCATGAGCACATTTATCTATATCATGTGCTTCAACAAAAATTTGCAAAGTAATATCACGACCACTCATAGTCGTGAAGTGGTCTTCAATACACTCTAATTGTCCAGCGATTAAGGCAAATAAATAGCAGGACTTTTTAAAAGGATCTTCCCAGGTTACCCAGTGGCGATTTTCGGTTAGTTCACCTTGCGCGACTTTATTACCATTAGAAAGCAAAACAGGATAGAGCGTCTTATCAGCCACTAAAGTCGTAGTAAATCGACTCATGACATCGGGTCTATCCAAAAAATAAGTAATCTTTCTAAAGCCCTGTGCCTCACATTGCGTGCATAACATGTCATTCGACATATACAAGCCTTCTAATGCGCTATTTGCCTGTGGATTAACCGTATTTTCGATGGCTAAAGTAAAACTTTGGTTTTGCGGTACCTGAGCAATGATCAGCGCTTCATCCGTTAGCTGATATTGGCTTTCAGTTAACACCACACCATCTAAAGCAATACTGACTAAACTCAAGTCTTCGCCTAATAATTCTAAAGGCGCATGCTTAACTTGACTGTCTGGATTCGAGTTAAGTGTTAAACGCGAAACAACGCGCGTATGTTCAGCATCGAGAATAAAGTTTAAATCTACTGTCTGAATTAAATATTCAGGCACGAGGTAATCTTTAAGGTAAATGGTTTGTGGCTTTGTATCTGTCATATCTATTACTCTCTATGCTCGGTATTGGCTTGTTTGGGCTTTAGTGAGATCAGCCAATAGGTAATACCTAATGCCAAAACCACAGACGCAGTTGCAAAAATATATAAAGGACTAATTTGATTGAAATCAAAAACAATGATTTTTCGAGAAACAGCCATTAGAGCAGTCGCGACTACTAGCTTTATCGGTAAAACATCTTTACGTATATATAAAGTGATATTAAGAAATATTTCTATCGCAATTAGAACCACGAGAAAGGCACTGAACATCGATAAAATATCGCTCATATTCAATAACATAAACGGCGGTGCCATTAATCGCCTATACAGCACTAAGATTACATCAGCCACGCCCCAAAGTATAACTGCGACCATTAACACCGCTAAAATCCGTACTGCAAAATGGATAATGCTATGTAACACTTTTATAAAATTATCTTCGTGCTCTGCGGGCAATTCTTCATGAGCAGTATGTGCTGACTTAACACCACTACCAATACGCTTATCCATACTAACTACGGTTTAAAAGATTTAAAGGAAAAAACCATAACTAATGCCCATGCAGCTAGAAAACATAGACCACCCAGCGGCGTAATCATGCCTAACCATTTCAAGCCCGATAAACTTAATAAATATAAACTGCCAGAAAATAAAATAATGCCAGAAAACATAGCCCATGCAGCATATTTTAATAAATTAACTTCAGGGTTTTGTGCGCGTAACAGAGCGATCACTCCTAGTCCAAGCGCATGCCACATCTGATAGGTGACTGCGGTTTTATACACAGCTAACATATCAGGCGTTAGAATTTCTTTCAAACCATGCGCACCAAACGCGCCCATCGCCACAGCAATAAAGGCGCATAAAGCACTTAAAAAAAGCGTTACAGGATGCATTTATTTCTCCAAAAGTCGCGGCATTAATTGCACTAGGTTACATGGCTTGGTCCTAAAATCTAACTGCTCACTAATTAAACTATCCCAAGCCGTGCGACAAGCACTAGCAGAGCCAGGCAAAGAAAAGATATAAGTCGCATTCGCTACGCCAGCAACAGCCCGTGATTGTATGGTCGAAGTCTTAATATCTTGATAAGACAGCATTCTAAAGACTTCACCAAAACCTGATAAAGTTTTATCTAATAAGGGCGCAATCGCTTCAGGCGTACCATCTCTACCCGTGACACCAGTACCGCCAGTGCTAATAATAACATTCACCTGCTCATCCGCAATCCATGAGGAAACAGTCGCTCGGATTTGATAAATATCATCCGCAACAATGGCTTTGCTAAATAAATGATGACCAGCAACCTCTAAACGTTCCACCAAGGTTTTACCTGAAATATCCTCGTCTTCTGTGCGAGTATCTGAAACGGTCAATATTGCTATATTAAGTGGGAGAAATTGCCTTTCATTTCCGGACATATAAAAACCTATTTTAATTTATCATACTTATTCGCAGTATTTTACACCAAGCTACGCTATAACTAGCAGCAATGTACAAACTATCAGAAATAGAATAATACCAACCCCAATAAATAATTACTATAATGGTCGTCATTCCCAAAGTCTTTAGTCGGTAATCCATGCGCAGACTATAGATTCCTGCTAAAAGCATACAGGAATGACGGTTTTTCTTGGGTATATGAGTTTAAGTGCAAATATATTGGGATTGGTATAACCCCTTTTAGCTAACACTCTAAAATATTCACTAGCACAAGATAGATTTGAAACCTATAATTAAAAAATGCACTTTTAATAAAATGAGTTTTAATGGCTATAGACCCTAATTCAATAGAAGCTCAAAACCTGCGCAAATCTTTTCCGCTGGTCACCATGCCTGCACAACAGTTTAATCTATTATGTGCCGAGATTAGTGTGTCTAAAATACCTAAAGGGGACTTTCTGTTTACTAGACATGACAGCACTGAGGCCTTTATATATCTTATAGGCGGCAGTGTTTCTTTAGAATCAGGAACACTGAAAGTAGAAACCATCAATGCTGATTCTGACTCAGCTAAATTTGCACTGGCTCATCAGTTTCCTCGTAAAATATCCGCACGAGCCATTAGTAATGTCCGCTATATCAGTTTAAATCTCGACGCATTTGAGCAAAAAGAAGTAGAGTATGAAGAAAAGGAAAGTGTTTATATGATAGATAATGAAGGTTCAGAAAAAGAAGCCAACAGCAAGGGCGACTGGATGTCTGCATTATTAAAATCGCCTATCTTTCAACGACTGCCTGCAATGAACTTACAACAAGTCATCATGAGTTTACAGGAAGTTAAGTTAGAAAAAGGAGACGTCCTCTTTCACCAAGGTGATGCCGGCGATTATTATTATTTAGTTAGAGAAGGCCGTTGCACTTTAAGTCGCAAAGCCTCTGAACGAGCAAAAGAAATAGTATTAACTGAACTAGGTGAAAACGAAACTTTTGGCGAAGATTCATTGCTCTCAGGAGCCCCTAGAAGCATGACAATTACTGCCGCTACCGATATGGTGCTATCGCGTATCGATAAAGAGCGCTTTATTAGTCTAATTAAAAAACCTGCACTCACGTATATTACTTATCCAGAGTTGTTACATGAGCAAGCTAAAGATCTAACGCCGCTCATATTAGATATACGTCCCGTCAATGAATACAATGAAGCGCATATAGAAGGTAGCAGAAACATTCCTTTCTTTTCTTTGCGCATGCATATCAAAGATTTAAAAAAAGAAACTAAAAAAGTTATTATTATTTGCGCAGATGGCACTTTAAGTGAAGCGGCTGCCTTTTCTCTGATCAAAAATAAAATTGATGCTGTAATCCTAAAGGGCGGTATGCAAAGTGTGCCTAAAAATACCAGCTATACAGGTGAGGCAACTTTTGCCATTGATGATAATGACCAAAAAAGTCATATCTTTTTTGAGAGAGATGAAGCCTCTTCTGAAGATATATCCAGCACTATTGATCAAGAAGTCAGTAAACCTGATCTATTAGAGATAAATACAGAACTCGATTTACAACAAGAAAATCAATCATTAAAAACAGAAAATGTACGTTTAAGCAACGAATTAGATAACGCTAAAAAACAATACCGATTACTGTATAAACAAACTGAAAAATTAAAAGGCATACTAGATAAGCTAAAAAGCTCAAAATGACAAGTAAGCAATACGACAACCCCAAGAAAAGAGGTTGTCGCGCTTACACAGCTAGACTAAAAGCCAACTGTGGAAGGTTACAACGAAGGCAACCAAAAGAGAATCAATAGTATTATTTGATTTTTGCTTCTTTATACATAACGTGTTTACGTACAACAGGATCAAATTTTTTGATTTCCATTTTTTCCGGCATAGTACGTTTATTTTTATCTGTTGTATAAAAATGACCAGTACCCGCTGAAGAAACTAATTTTATTTTATCGCGCATGAGTATATCTCCTTAAACCTTTTCGCCACGTTTACGTATATCAGCTAAAACAGCATCAATACCTTTTTTATCAATGATACGCATACCTTTTGCAGTTAATCTTAAACGTACCCAACGGTTTTCACTTTCCACCCAAAATCTATGGTGGTGTAAGTTTGGATTAAAACGTCTTCTTGTTTTATTGTGTGCGTGCGATACATTGTTTCCAGTAATAGGGCGTTTACCCGTTACCTGACAAATTTTAGACATGATTCACCTCTAATGAGCCTTTATTCAAAGTTAGCCCGTCTTTATACCAAGTTTTTATACAAAGGTAAACAAGAATATATTTACAATGCACTGTATCTCATTAAATATTCACACTATTCGAGTAAAAAACAGGCTATACTCGCAAGAAAAATAACACTATACATCATATAAGATCTATTTAAATATGCAGACCAAAATGAAATTTTAATGATAACGTCATCCTGCATGTTCTTAGCAAGAATCTACAGATTCCCGATAAAGTTTGTACTGGGTAGATTTCGGGAATGACGCAGTATTGCGTATTACATTTACTCTCATATCAATGGGAACCTCAGAATAATCACTTACCAAAGAGACACGCATTGTGACGATTAAACTTGGCATGGTCATGGATTCAATTGACCACATCAACATCAAAAAAGACACCAGCTTTGCTATGCTGCTAGAGGCTCAAGCACGAAACTGGGAATTATATTATATGGAGTTAGGTGATTTATACTTACTTAATGGAGAAGCTTACGCGAATACCAAGCATATTCGCGTAAAGCGTGATGCCAATCAGTGGTATGAAGTGATCAGCGAACAAAGCATACCTTTGGCAACACTGGACAGCATTATTATGCGCAAAGATCCGCCAGTTGATCAAGAATATATTTATGCCACACACATATTGGAGCAAGCAGAAAAACAAGGTGTTTATGTTGCTAATAAACCGCAATCCTTACGTGACGCCAACGAAAAACTCTTCACTTCTTGGTTTCCTCAGTGTTGTGCCGCGACTTTAGTCAGCAGCAAAGCCGGGCAAATACGCGAATTTCTCCAAGAGCATCAAGAAATCATTCTCAAACCGTTAGATGGCATGGGCGGTGCATCTATTTTTCATTTGCGCCTTAATGATCCCAATATCAGCGTTATTATAGAAACCATTACCACACATGGTGCAAACTACGCCATGGTGCAGCAATATTTACCAGAAATTAAAGCTGGTGATAAACGTATATTATTGGTTAATGGCGAACCCATCCCTTATGCATTAGCACGTATTCCCGCACAAGGCGAAAGTCGTGGTAATCTTGCCGCGGGTGGACGCGCACAAGGACAACCTTTAACAGAAAGAGATTACTGGATTGCTCAGCAAGTAGGTCCTACGCTTAAAGCCAAAGGGCTAGTCTTTGTTGGTATTGATGTGATTGGCGATTACTTAACCGAAATCAATGTCACCAGTCCTACCTGTGTACAAGAACTGGATAATCAATTTGGCCTCAATATCAGTGCTCAATTGATGGATCATATTGAGTCGATGCTGCCAAAATCTGCATAAAAATGTCTGATCAAACCTTTCAACGCCCTTCCCCGCTATCAAATAATGATACCCTGCTGGTTTGTATTTTTTTTGCCGCGATTATTCATACCGCGCTCATTTTAGGTGTTAATTTTTCCAAACCTAAAGCCGATAAAACCAGCAAATCTATAGCAATCACTCTGGTCACTAACGAAGCAAAAAAAGCACCTGAAAAAGCAGAATTTTTAGCGCAAAGTAATCAAATTGGCGCTGGTAAAAAGCTAGAAAAACCGACACCAGCAGCACAAAAAATAGCCAGTTCAGGTACGCACCGCAAACAACCACCTCGACAAAAAGTGGTCAAACAACAAAGCGTCAAACGCCAACAAATACTGACTCAAAAAATCGCTGAACAAAAAATTCAATTAACGGAAAAAACCAAAGAAACCAGCGAAAAATCTAAGCCAAAATTATCCATGGATGCCTTGCGCCGACAAGTCTCTGAATTAGGTGCAAAAATACGCTACCAAAAACCCAGCAGCGATCAAAACCGCATTAAATTTGTTAATTCTGTCAGCGCACATAAATACCTTGCTGCACAATACATCACTGACTGGCAGCGCAAAGTTGAAAGCACTGGCAACCTCAATTACCCCGCCATTGCTAAGCGCCCTGGATTCTCCAGCAGTTTAACCTTAGATGTTGGCGTAAAGCCTGACGGCAGCCTTTATAGTTTGCGCATTAGGAAATCATCCGGCTACCCAGCCCTCGATGAAGCGGCAAAACGTATCGTACGTGTTAGCGCTCCTTTCCCCCCTTTACCTAAAGCCTTACTACAGGAACTCGATGTTTTGGTCATTACCCGTGTCTGGAAATTTTCTGATGAGTCTGGATTAATGACGCGTTAACAAACTCCCTGACTACGTATAACTTTCAGCCGGTAATCAAAATCTCTTGTAGCCCGTTATGGAACTTGCGACTAGTAGAGCACGAAGTAAAATACGGGAGATTCAGCGTCACTATTCCCCGCATTCCGTAACAACATGCAGGCTACAATGGTAAGCTGTTTGATGTCAAAAACATTTTTCAAGATAGCTGAAACTTATGGGTAATCAAGTAATTCTATATTGATATATTATTTGTAAGAGAGATATGTAAGGTTTAATATTCTTATGCGACTAATTAAGTTAAAGACAAAAAACAATCAAACATAATCAACCTGTTATAGCTGCCGACATACTATAAAATATTTTTTATAAACTATGTTATATAACTTATACCTAAGCAATTAACTAGGCCATATAACACAATTAACCATCAAACTACTTTTTAATCGCTTCAGCCTTAATTTAAGCCTATTGTAATCATTTTTCTTTGCTAGAATTAAATCTATTCCCAAAAGACTCTCAAGGGGAATACGACTTATTAACTCTATATCTCCCAAGAAATAAGGCTCCCTCATGAATAAACAAAACTTTATTAGAAAAACAATCCTCGCCTCTTCTATCGCAGCGATAGTTGGGCTTTATGGCTGTAGCTCTTCTAACGACTCAGGAGAAGAAGGATCAACTCTAGAAGCATTCTCAACTGGAGCCTTTATTGATGCCCCTGTTAAAGGTTTAGAATACTCATCTACTTCAGGCCCTAGTGGAACCACTAATGATAAAGGTGAATTCCAATACAAAGAAGGTGAAGATGTTACTTTTAAAGTTGCTGGTGTAGACATCGGAACTGTTCCTGGTGCTTCTGTCGTTCCTGTACTAGCTCTACCAAAAGGGCGTGTTGCTGCTCGCTTATTGCAGTCTATTGATACAGACACGCTTGAAGAGCTAATTGATATCAGTAAAGTGGATATCTCTGATGCAGAAAAAGTAGCCTTAAGGCTCGTTATTGCATCTAGCGATGAAACTGAAAGATCGGCTCTTTTGGATGTTTTTTTTAATGACCACCTTTTCAAGATTCAAGAAGCCACTAAAGCAAAAAACCCAGACCTAAAAGAACTAAACTTTAACTCAGTCTCTGACGATGACGCTTTAGAACATATTAAAGGCTCTCTAGCTAGCATTGCTAAAGATTGGACAGCTGCCGATTTAAACAAACAAACCTATGTTTCAACGGAGGATGATGGCGCAGCTTATTTATTTAAAAATGATGCCACAGGAACGGAATATACTAAGCATGTACATGGCGATCACGCAATGGTTCATGCCAATGAATTTACTTGGTCTATTGCTGAAGGAAAATTAAATATAACCTCAAATGCTGATAACAGCGTTACTGAAGTGAGTTTATTAGGATCACAAGATAACAAATATACGGTTTCGACCATTGATGGTGAAGGTGAATTAGAAGCTGATTCTGTTTATAAAGCTAAATCTTTAGATCTTGCGGCACTTAATGGCAAAATATTATCATTCGAGACTTCAGATGATTCAGACTGTAGTGCTAGAACCATTAAATTTATGGGCGAGACTGCTAGTTTGAAAGAAATTTGTTCTGATGATGGGCATGTCCATTCAGAGACGGTGCAATTAATGGCTGATACTGATTTAGATAATGTTATTCATATCATGGGTACTGATAATGGTAGTGCTTATATGATAAAAGCTTCTTTGTTAAAAGGCGATCTTAGCGAAGGTGTTTTTGGTTTGCTGCACTTTGACGGAAACCATATTGCTACTGATTTAAGCCTTGAAGAGTTCAAAATTACAAGTGCTGAGTTAGTTTCTGAAGATATGGGTATGACTGACGACAATACAGACATGGACCATACTGATGATAGTACCGACATGGATATGGGCGGAACTACTGAAGTAACCGGCAATGCAATAACCGGTAGCCAGTTATATGTTGCTCAAGGCTGTGCAGCTGCAGGCTGTCATACTGCTGACCCATCTGCCAAAGTGAAAAATATTGATAATGGCCAAAGTGCAACTGCAATTCGTAGCGCTATTAATAACGTAGGTGTAATGTCTGGTTTTAGCTCTCTAACTGACGCTCAACTAGCAGATATTGCTACTTATGTAAAAGATGCGCAGTGTCCAAATGGCGGAACATGGATGGTCATGGGCGACATGGCTATGTGCATGTAATATACATTATCTTTAAACAGTAACCCATAAAGCCCCCATGCTTACCCAAGCATAGGGGCTTTATTTTTTGTATAATCATCGCATGCCCTCTTACCTGCGATAAAAATCATGTTTATCCTACACAGCTCCAATAAAACGGAAAATCTGCTAGAACATTTAGCGACGATTATTGATACCGTTCCTTTAGACTCTCCCTTTACTCAAGAAGTCTTTTTAATCCAAAGCCAAGGCATGGAGCGTTGGTTATCGCAACAATTAGCGACGAAATTTAAGACCTTTGCGAATTTCGAATTTTTATTCCCCGGTAAATTTTTCAGCCAAATGGCTAGGCAAATTCAGCAGCAATTACAATCCGATGAATTTGCGCGTGAATTAATGGTTTGGCGTTTTGAATTAATCTTACGCGAACTAGACGAGCCTGTTTTTTCACCCCTATCTCAATATCTCAATGGCGAAAATACCGATTTAAAACGCTTTCAATTGGCCACCCATTTAGCGCAAGTTTTTGATCAATATCAAATGATGCGTCCGCAAATGCTCAATGCTTGGCAGCAGGGAAAGTTGCTTTATGCCACCAATACCGAAAAATGGCAGCAAGCTTTATGGCTTAAATTAACCGCACAAACTGGCGAACAACACCGTGGCGCATTATGGTTACAAACCATTGCTCAATTTAATCAACTTGCTGAAGGTACTTTAAGCAAACAATTACCCGAACGGATTTCGATTTTTGGTTTGAACACCATGCCACCCTTGTTTATGGAATTCTTACAAGGCTTGGCGAAACATACCGATGTGCATTTTTATTTGCTCAATCCAGCGCAAGCCTTTTGGGCGGATATGGTCAGTAGAAAACAAGCAGATTTAGATGAATTTGAAAATGGTCATCCTTTATTAGCTAGCTTGGGACAACAAGGTCGAGAGTTTCAGCAAATGTTACTCGACCATGAATTTGCCGTCGAACTGGATAGTTTTGAAGAAAATGAACCTGTCAAAGCGGAACTCAGCCTATTGCAGCAAGTACAAAATGACATACTGAATAACTTAAGCGAGTCCTCTTATATAGAGTGCGACAATTCAATTGGCATACATTCTTGCCATTCCCGTATGCGCGAAGTAGAAGTGTTAAAAGACCAGTTATTACAAACTCTAGAATCTGATCCTTCCGTCGAACTACGCGATATAGTTATCATGGCACCAGATATCCAACAATACACACCTTTTATCAGTGCTGTTTTTGATGGTATACAACACAGCATTGCTGACCGCAGTTTACGCAGTAGTAATGCCACTTTTGATGCTTATTTACGTTTTCTACGCTTAACCCAAGGTCGCTTTGGCTGGCAGGAGGTGATGGATTTACTCAATCAAAAAGAGGTCTACCAATGCTTTGGTTTAAACGAAGCTGACCTAGAACTTATTAGCCATTGGGTCGCCGAAACTCACATACGTTGGGGCCAATCAGCCGCACATAAAAAACAACTAAATTTACCTGAATCACCCGAAAATACTTGGCAATCCGGTTTAGAGCGCTTACTAATGGGTTATGCCGTCGGCACTGAAGATGACTTTTTTGCGGGGGTTTTACCTTATAGTGAAATTGAAGGTTCCTCCGCTCAAGCCTTAGGCGGCTTACATGATTTTCTTAATTTGCTGTTTAGAGCCAGCCAAGAACTAGCCAAAGCCTACACCTTAGAGTCGTGGTCAAAACGCTTACTTTATTATGTTGATTTACTGTTTCCTGCAGAAAATATGGACGCAGCGCAACAAGCGGGCAAGCAACAGATCAATGAAATCTTGCTCGAACTAAGCGGCGAACTCTCAGAACTACATCAGCAACCCGTTTCCTTAGCCGTTATTTCTGCATGGCTAGAAGGACGAGTAGAAGAAACCAAGTCGGCCAATGGTTTCTTACGCGGTCAGTTAACCTTTTGTTCCATGTTACCGATGCGTTCAATTCCTTTTAAAGTCATTGCTCTATTAGGCATGAATGAAGGTGAATTTCCACATGTTGACCACCACCTAACTTTTGATTTACTGGGTAAAGATTTTAAACCGGGCGATCGCTCACGTCGTGCCGATGACCGTTATCAATTTCTGGAAATTCTCTTATCAGTACGCAAGCAATTGATCATTACTTATCTCGGTCAATCGATCAGTGAAAATGAAAACATTCCGGCTTCAGTCGTGATTCATGAATTACTGGATATTATGCATAGCCATTATCAATTGACTGATTTGGTGATTAAGCATCCCTTACAAAGTTTTAGCCCTCGCTATTTTAGCGGTAATCCAGAACTTACCAGCTACAACCAAACCGATCTAGCGACGGCAAAATCCTTAGTGCAATATGAGCCGATAAATGAACCTTGGTGGCAAGGTGATTTAAAACACGAAGAGCAGGAAGTGATAGAAGTTAATGACCTGTTTGCTTATTTCCGACACCCACAAAAACACTTCTTACAACGTGGGTTAAATATACGTTTTTCACGCATTGAAGGTGAAGAACCAGAGCGTGAGCCGTTTGACATAGAAGATAACTACCGCATTGATCATCAATGGATTGAAGCCAAACTGCATGAGCGCAATTTATCGCTAGACAAATTAAAAGCACAAGGTCGCTGGATTTCAGGTGAATTAGGGGGAGTTGCTTTTGAGAAAAAAGAACAGGAAATCGATCAGTTTGTGGAAAAAATTAAAGCCAAAGAAGCCGGCACTGCACTCGAGCCGATGGCGATTGATTTAAGCATAGGCTCGATTCGTTTAGTGGGATCTTTAGCCAATACCTACAGTCATGCCAGTTTGTTTTATCGCTATTCACCGATGAAAGGCAAAGATTTTATTATCGCTTGGTTACAACATTTAATTATCAATCGAGAGCGCGAACATATTACCCACTTAGTCAGTCAAGATGACTATATCAGCTTTTTACCTGAGCATATTCAAGGCGACGAATTAGAGCAATTTATTGCGTATTATCAAGCCGGACAACATGAGCCAGAAGCATTTTTCACAGAAGCTGCCTTTAGCTACGCCAAACAACAAGCCAATTTAAATAAACCCAAATCTCGTTCTTCAAAACTTGCGATTGAAGCCGCAAAAGAAACACTCAACAAAGCACGAGAACAAAGCTATGAGCCAGAATTAAAGTTACTGTATAAAAACCTAGACCATATCGATGACTTATTAAATGCCGGTTTTGAGCATTATTCCAGCACGTTACTGTTAGCTGCTTGGGAGGCTACACATGAACTCTGAGCAAAATTTCAATCCAATTAGTACCGAATTAACCCAAGGTATTAATCTTTTAGAAGCCAGCGCAGGCACAGGGAAAACCTACGCGATTGCCATGCTAGCCTTACGTTTTGTGGTCGAAGAAGAATTAAACATTGAACAAATTTTAATTGTTACTTTTACCCGAGCTGCCACTAAAGAATTAAAAGAACGCGTACGCGCACGCCTAGTTGAAGCTAAACAATTTTTCTCAGGACAAGGATCAAACCTCGATGCCAATATTGAATTATGGGCAGAGCAACTTATAGCAACGGGCGAGATTAGCGTAGAAACAGCGGTCAAGCGTTTAAATAATGCGCTATTAAGTATTGATCAAGCTGGCATATTTACTATCCACGGTTTTTGCCAACGCTTATTAAAAGAACATGCCTTAGAAAGTGGGCAAATGTTTGATGTTGAGCTGAGTGATGAAGTCGCAAGTGTCCGCCAACAAATGGCCGATGATTTCTGGCGGGCGCAAATTTACCCGCGTAATGCTTGGGAGGTTTCATTGCTTTGCCACGAATACGAAACCCCCGATGCTTTGTTAAATAGCTTGGATAATGTTTCCAATAGCTTAAAGATATTTCCTAGTGTTGAAGATTTAGATGCTTTATTGGAGACTATCAAAAAGCTGGCTATCGTGGCACAAGAGAGCTTGGCAAATCAAGGCGACACATTAGCCGAATGTGTGATTGCGGGATATTTTAAAAAACCTTATACCACTCGCTTTGCTGAAAACTATAAGCAATTAAGCCATTGGCTGAATGAAACCGTCGCAACCGATAAACACTTCAAATGCGCCTTGCCTAGTGATACTTGTTTTAAAGATTTTAGCGCCAGCACTTTAAACAAAGAAATCCGTGTTGCCAATAAAGACCAACTCACTTTTGATAGTGCACCATTTGACGCGCTCGCTAATGAGATCAATAAAGTAAGCCTGGTATTACGTCGTTCCTTAGCTCAGACTTTGCAGGAAAATTTAGATATTCGCCTGCAACAACTGAATGTCATGTCGCATGACAGTTTAATTACCCGTACCGCTGAAGCTTTATCTAATACCGGTGGTGAATTATTAATTGCCGCCATTCGCCAACAATACCGCGTTGCGCTGATTGATGAATTTCAAGATACCGATCAAACGCAATGGCATATTTTTTCACATTTATTCGCCGCCGAAGAACAATCTTTATATCTAATTGGTGATCCAAAACAAGCCATTTATAAATTCCGTGGCGCAGATATACACTCTTATTTATCCGCCAAAACACAAGCCAAACAACATTACACTTTGGGTCAAAATTGGCGCTCGCATCCCGATTTAGTCGAGGCTATTAATCAGCTATTTCAACTCAACAGCAATCCTTTTGTTTTTGAGGATTTAAACTTTAATGCAGTCAGTCCAGCACTCAGCTCAGAGCAAGGCAGCTTGTATGGAAATGACGAGATGTTACCGCCTTTAGCTTTATGGCAACTGGCCGAAAGTGAATCTAAAACTGGCCATTGGACTTCGGGCAAAGCCGCTGAAGAATTAAAAATAGCCATTACTAATGAAATCGTTGAGCTATTAACAGGGGTAACACAATTAAAAATAAAAGGTAACTCACGCGCATTAAAACCTGCCGATATTGCGATTTTGGTGCGCACTAATGCCCATGCAAAACTGTATCAAGATTGCTTAAAAGAAGCCGGCATTCCTGCGGTATTAAATAGTAGTGAGTCGGTTTTTAATAGTGCCGAAGCGAGCGATTTACATATCCTAATGCAGGCTTTAGCTCAACCCAGCGATATGGCTTTACTCAAACAAGCCCTGACTTTATCGTGGTTTGCCTTAGATGGACAAGCCTTACATCAATTACTCAGTGACGAAGTACAATTAGGCGCTTGGCTGAATCGCTTTCAAGATTACCATATACTGTGGCAAAAAAATGGTTTTATGGCGATGATGCTGCGTCTTTTCAGCCAAGAAAATGTCCGCGTGCATATCGCCAAAACCCAAAATGCCGAAAGACAAATCACCAACCTGCATCATTTACTGGAGTTAATTCAACAAGCCAGCCTTGATGATCATTTAGGTATCCATAAAACTATCTCGTGGTTACGCACTGCAATCACCGAAGAAAATGCCGGTGATGAACAACAACTGCGTTTAGAAAGTGATGCCGATGCGGTAAAAATTGTCACCATGCACCGCTCTAAAGGTTTGGAATATCCTATCGTATTCTGCCCTTATCTTTGGTATCGCCGCGATAAATTAGCCGGTGAAAAACATTTAATCACCTGCCATGCGCAAGGTGAAATGATTGCCGATTTAGGCTCTGATCAATTTGAGCTACATCGAAAAATTGCCATACAAGAAGAACTTGCCGAAGATTTGCGCATTTTATATGTGGCACTGACACGCGCGAAATATCGTTGCTATCTTCCATGGATTAATGAACGCGGTACAAGTAAGCCTAATCAATCTGCATTCGCGTATTTATTAAGTGGTGAAAAATCATTTGCTGAAATGAGTTTTGCCGAACAACAAGCGAGCTTAGAACAATTAGTCACGGATTACCCAGCGAGTTTTAGTTATCAGTTAATCGATAATGAAAACGCATTACAAGGCAGCTACCAGGAAACCAAAGCGGAACAAAATTTATCCGCACACACGCAAAAACGCTATTTATACAGCACTTGGCAAATGAGCAGTTATACCGCTTTATCGTATTTAAGCCTGCATGACGCGCCTGAATTACCTTTAGATAAAGCCGAAGAAACTAGCGACCTTACTCAACGCACACAGCAAGAACCTTTAACCTTAGCCAAAGGGGCACATACCGGTAATGTATTGCATGACTTATTAGAAAATATTCCCTTTAGCAAATTAGCCTTGCGCGAAGATATAAGTGAGCGACGCGATAACACCTGCCAGCGCTACGGCTTAAAAGTAGAGCAGCCAGAAATCATTGATGAGCTACTTTATCAAACAGTAAATACCCCACTTGCATTTGATGATGCAGAATTTACGCTGGCCAATCTTGATGAACAATTCTGTCTCAAAGAGATGCCGTTTTATTTAACTCTGGCTGATTTTTCCACTGAAGAAATTAATTTCCTTCTGCAAGACAGCCCCACCTATCAAGCTTTGTCAGAGAAACAAATGCAAGGCTATATGACTGGTTTTATCGATTTGATTTTCGTTCACCAAGGGCGCTATTATGTCTTGGATTATAAAAGTAATAGCTTGCCAGATTACCAGCCTGAAACTTTGATACATGCCATGCGTGAACATAATTATGGCCTGCAATACTGGATTTATAGCGTCGTTTTACATCTCTATTTGCAAAAGCGTTTACCCGATTATCAGTTTGGCGAACATTTTGGTGGCGTGCGCTATTTATTCCTACGAGGTATGCAAGCCGATCAAGCAATGAGTGGTGTATTTAGCGATCTACCCGATGAAGAGCTATTGAATGAATTAGCTGATATATTTACAACAGCCTCGTAGGCCGGACTGAAGTCCGCTTGTATGCCATCCTTTAATTTAACTCACTACGGTCGAATATATGTCCCATAAAAAATCAAGACTGCTACTTTTATCTCTGCCCTTATTGTTATCTAGCTGTGCTCAGCATAATCAAGACATCACCGATGTCCAGCATTCTGTAGCAAGCGACACACAAAAAGAACTGTATATTCTGCCTGGTTTAGATCATGGCTTAGTACAGTCTCCCATCAATATTTACTCTTTCAAAGAGCGTGAAAGCAATCATCATAAAATCACCTTCCACTTTCAAGATGAAATCAAAGCCATCGAGAATCTAGGTCATACCGTGCAGCTCGATTTTGCTCAAGGTAGCACGATTGATTATGAAGATTTAACTTATAGTTTTAAACAAATGCATTTTCACACGCCCTCGGAACACCTTATTGATGGCGTCACTTATCCCATGGAAATGCATATAGTGACTAATGTACCGCCAAAAAATAGCACAGAAAAACCATGCTATTTAGTGATTGGGGTGTTATTTAAAATGGGACAAACTAATCAATTTTTAGATGAATTTATTAATCTTATTCCTAAAAAGGCACATAGTATTGCTCCCTTAAATCCTGGATCTGTAAAACTACATGATTTATTCCCAGATGATGAAGAGACGAATGTGGAGAACTTTTATCATTACCGCGGCTCACTAACGACCGCTCCCTACACTGAAGCGGTAGAATGGTTTGTACTAAAACATATCATCGAAGCTTCACCCGAACAAATTGAAAAAATCAGCGCAATAGAAGGAAATAATGCCCGCCATATCCAAGGTGTCTTTGGCCGCTCGATTGATTAATCTTTATCTATAAAAGCTACAAACCTGTACGTATAGTTATTGTTGTCCACTCAACCGTAGGTAGGCTTAGTTCGCTAATGTTAGCAATACAACATACAAGCGGACTGAAGTCCGCCCTACTTTTTCAATGTTCCACGTGAAACATTCCCTACCTCGCCATCTTGAAAAACTACTCCCCACGCTTAAACCAAGGAAACGGAGCGATAGCACAATAAAATTCAATCAGACCTTCACCCTAATCGAAACTCAAGCCAGTCAATCATAATATTATGGTATGCTAAACTTCTTTTAGATTTATCTACTCCTCCACCTCAGGTCTAATAATGAAAATAATACGCTTTATATTAATTGTCGTTTTAACCGGTTATTTACTTTTTTCAATATCCAATTTGCTGGGTATTAATGACGAAAATGATCCTATTGCTGTTCAACCTGGAGCCTCCAAGGACTATGTAAAAGTTTCTAGCATCTTGCAGAATAAATGCGTCGATTGCCATTCCCCAGGTATGACTAGAATGCCAATCTATTCTGAATTGCCTATTGCCAAACAACTTATGGATAATGATATTCAGCAAGGTAGCGCACGCTTTAACTTAAGTCCGAAGATATATAGTGGCGAAGAGGCTTTCACACCTCTGATGCTGGCTAGGTTAGAGCATGTTATTAGCAATAATAAAATGCCGCCCGCTAAGTATCTTGCTATGCATTGGAATGGCAGCTTAAGTGCTGATGAAAAACAAACGCTACTTACATGGATCGCTAATGAACGAAGCCGGAACCCATGGAGTAATGAATCCGCAGAAAATCATAAAGGCGAGGCGATTCAGCCCCTACCTTTAAGTGTTGAATTGAACCCTGAAAAAGTTGCTCTGGGTAATCAATTGTTTCACGATACATTACTTTCTGGGGACAACACTTTGTCCTGCGCATCTTGTCATGCTTTAAATAAAGGCGGAACCGATCAAGCTCAAGTGGCTACAGGGATTCGAGGCCAACAAGGCCCTATTAACTCACCTACTGTGTATAACGCCATGTACAACTTGGCTCAATTCTGGGATGGTCGTGCTAAAGATCTTCAAGCACAAGCTGCAGGTCCTGTCGCCAATCCGATTGAAATGGGTGCGGATTGGGATAAAGTGATCACTAAATTAAATCAAGCTAGTGATTACACCAGTGCTTTTAGCAAGCTCTATCCTGAACAAGGCCTAACGCAAACAACCGTGACTGATGCTATTGCTGTTTTTGAAGAGTCATTAATAACACCTAACTCACGTTTTGACCAATACCTACGTGGTGATGAAACAGCGTTAAATCACGATGAAAAAGCAGGTTATGAATTATTTAAAAATAACTGCACTTCCTGTCATTTTGGGCCTGCACTGGGTGGTTTATCTTATGAAAAAATGGGGGTTAAAGAAGATTATTTTGCAATGCGCGGTGGTGATTTAACAGAAGTTGATAATGGCCGATTTAATGTCACCAAAAATGAAATTGATCGTCATGCCTTTAAGGTTCCCGTACTGCGTAACGTAGAATTAACTTACCCTTACTTTCATGATGGATCAGTTAATGAGTTATCCGAGGCTGTTCGTATTATGGGCGTCACTCAGCTAGGAAAGCATTTCAGTGAAGATGATATTCAAAAAATGGTGTCTTTTCTGAAAACCTTAACAGGTAACTACAATGGCATATCCTTGTCCATTTTAAAACAGTAAGCCTAAGGAGCGAGAATTCAACTTACAAAAAAGGGCTTTTAGAGAATACTCTAAAAGCCCTTTTTATTTCCAAATGGCGATGAATTAATTTAATTCGTCATCTCTCCAAAACTTTGTACCTTGAATAGTTGCTTGTGCTGCTAAACCGTTTTTTGTAATTTGGTATAAATGAATACCAGGGCTAACTTCTATTGCTATAGCAATAGCCCCACCATCAGCCTTATACTTTGCCGCTGCATCCGCTTGGCCTTCAACGTTCCAACCATGCTTAACAAAACGATCAAAAACAGCCTTATTATCAAAAACAAAAATACCGCGGAAATCCTTAATTCCTAAGCCGACACCAAAACCCGCAGAAAACATTTTCATATAGGTATTTTTTCCCGTTTTATTATTATGTGCTACGCCATAACCTTGCCCAGTAGAAACCAATAATATGTTAATTCCCATATTATCAAACACAGCATAACCATATCCACTTCCAACATGCCCTCTAGCACTAGGCGCTATCTTATATAAATCGGCTAAATCTGTACTACGCATCTTATGAATTGCGCTAATTTTATCCGCTTTAGTGTTCCCTTTAGCGCCGGCACAACCGTTTAAAATAAGTAGCGCAGAAACCATTGCGATTAATGCGACAAAAGGTTTTAATTTATTCATGTATTACTCCAAAAAGCATAGATTTAATGTTAGATTAGATAGTCTATAATGATTGACTAATAAATGCTAGGTTTATGACTATCATGTCTACAAAATAAAAACTGTATCTAGTACTACGCTTAACTAATAATTTTTTAAATTGAGAGGTGAACTAATGAATGTAAGTAATCAACAGGAAGATACGCTATTAACCAATAGAGTGATTGAAATAGCGATTCGGCTGGCTCTAATTTTTTTAATTATTACATTGTGCTTCCAAATTATTAAACCTTTTACGATCCCTGTACTCTGGGGCATTATTATTGCGGTAGCGATTTTCCCACTTTATAACAAATTGACACTACAGCTCGGTGGGCATAATAAATTAGCAGCGACACTGTACACACTTTTTGCATTGTCCTTATTAATTGGCCCAACATTAATTATTTCAGAGTCAATAGTAGACACATCATCTCATCTTGCACAAAGCTTTAAAGAAGGAAACTTAGTTATTCCTCCACCGAACAAAAGTGTCAATGAATGGCCTTTAGTTGGTGAAAAAATTTATGATGTATGGAATCAAGCTTCCATTAATATTGAAGCAACACTAAAGCAATTTTTTCCAGAAATTAAGCAAGTTGGAGAAACCATTTTTTCGGCATTAGCGGGCATAGGCGGAAGTGTGTTGCAATTTATTTTCTCCATTATTATTTCTGGTGTGTTTTTGGCGAATGCTCAAGGATCTCATACCACAATGGTAAAAATTGCTTCACGCTTAACAGCTAAAGAGCAGGGCTCGCACTTTACTGGTTTAGCCACAGCAACAATTCGCAGTGTTACTCTTGGGGTATTAGGTGTCGCAGTTATTCAAGCAACTTTAGGTGGTATTGGTATGTATATCATGGATGTACCTGGGTGGGGCTTGTGGACACTTATTATTTTGGTGCTAGCTGTAGCACAAATGCCAGCCTTCATAGTGCTTCTCCCCGTTATCATTTATGTATTTTCTGTTACCGCCACAATCCCCGCCGTTATATTTACTATTTGGAGCTTACTTGTTGGTTTAAGTGATAATATTTTAAAACCCTTGTTGCTGGGCCGTGGAATGGAAACGCCTACTTTAGTTATCTTGCTCGGTGCTATTGGTGGCATGATACTTTTTGGTATTTTGGGATTATTCGTTGGCTCCATTATTCTCGCACTGGGTTATGAATTATTTATGGCTTGGCTTGATAGAGAAAATGCTCAAGAACTTAGCAATAATAAATGAAGTAGCTTTTAACAGATCTGTGAGTTTAACGGTCTAATACCAATCCCAATAAATAATTAGGACTGCACTCTTAATAATATCCGACAGTTTACGTTCTAATGTGGCCTGTATGTAGTTTACGGAATACAGGGAGCGCAGTGCATTCACCCTCCGTATTCCACAAGCTTCATACGGGCTACATAAAGTTTCGGGTTTTATTGAAATCTTATTCCTTACTGTAATAGCCGTCATTCCCGAAATCTTTAATCGGGAATCTATATATGCATTAGATTCCTGCTAACAGCACGCAGGATGACGGTCTGATCATGCGAAAATGTAACGGCTCAGTGAGTGGCTGCATGAGATAATAAGCTGGTACTAAGGCACTTGATATAAATAATATAGGTTGAACATAATGAACAAGATAATAATTTGGTGTAGTTTTATTATTTTTATCGCAGGCTGTACAACAGCTTATCAAGTAAAAGATTACCAGCAACTCTATGGTTCAGAACAGCCTAAAGATAGATCAATTAAGCAGCTATCTGAAGGGAAAATCTCTTATAGCAAACAAGTTAAACCCATACTCGATGCACGCTGCATTGCTTGTCATGCTTGTTATGATGCACCTTGCCAATTAAAACTCAGCTCTTTTATAGGGCTAGATCGTGGTGCTAGTAAACAGCCTGTTTATAATGGAAGTCGTTTGACTGCCGCCTCTCCAACTCGATTATTTATCGATGCAACAAATACTCAAGAATGGCGCGATAAACACTTTTTCCCCGTACTTAATGAACGCCAAGAGTCCGCTGTAGCCAGTATTGATAATTCAGTACTGGCACAAATGCTACTGCAAAAGCGCCGCTTTCCATTAACAGCACAAGGCAAACTCGAAGAAGATCAGTACCGCTTTAGTCTGGATGATAAATTTGAGTGTCCTAGCATGGATGAATATGCCGAATTTGCTAATAAACATCCGCAATGGGGTATGCCCTACGCATTACCCGGTCTAAATTTAAACCAAGAAAATACCGTGTTAACTTGGTTAGAGCAAGGCGCTAACAATGATCAACAACTTAAGTTATCCACCGCTGCAAAACAAGCGATTAACCAGTGGGAAAGCTTTTTTAATGCTAACTCATTAAAGCAACAGTTAGTCTCACGTTATATTTATGAACATTTATTTATTGGTCATATTCATTTTAAAGATCACCCTGATAATGAGTTTTATCGACTAATTCGCTCCAAAACACCACCAGGGCAAGCGATTGAAGAAATTAAAACGATCAGGCCGTATGATGACCCACAAATAGCCCGATTTTATTATCGCCTACGACCTGTACTGCATACCATTGTGGATAAAACTCATTTCGTCTATGAATTTAGTCCACAACGACGCCAGCGTTATCAACAATTATTTTTTGCTAACCAGTTTAAAATAACGCAACTTCCCGCTTACAGTTCTGAAGCAGGGGCAAACCCACTGAATACCTTTGCCGCTATTCCTAATCCGATTAAATATCAATTTCTGTTGGATGATGCGCAATACTTTGTTTCTGGCTTTATTAAAGGCCCAGTATGCCGTGGACAGCTTGCTTTAAATGTTATTCAAGATCAATTTTGGGTATTATTTTTTAATCCCATACATGATTATCAAGAGATCGCTAATAAATACTATAGCGAAAATAATCAAATTTTATATTTACCTGGAAAAGACGGAGACCAAATAAGCTTACTGGGCTGGACAGATTATGATGCCTATGCCAAAGGTTACCTGAACAAAAAATCTCAGTTTCTCCAAGAAACCTTTCAAAAAGACGGTGGCTTTACATTAGATAATATTTGGAATGGCGATGGTTGGAACCAAAATGCAGCGCTCACCATCTTTCGTCACTTTGATAGTGCAACGGTTGAAAAAGGATTAATCGGTGATGTCCCCAAAACCGCATTGGTTTTAGATTATCCTTTACTTGAACGCATTCATTATTTATTGGTCGCTGGTTTTAATATTTATGGCTCAGCAGGGCATCAAATAGCCTCACGTACCTATATGGACTATTTACGTCGTGATGGTGAATATAATTTATTACGTTTTTTACCCCGCAATAAACGCCAACCGATCTATGAAAGTTGGTATCGTGGATTATTGAATGGTCGTATGGACAATACCTTATTAAACCTAGAGTTTAAAACCTCGGTTCAATTCACCGAAGCTGATTCTAAAGCTGATTTCTTTAAGCAAGTTAAAACGTATTTAGGCAAAGCCTTAGCTCCTTCACGTTGGTCAGAAAAATGTCAGCAAGAAGCTTGTGTTAATACTGTTGATAAGGTCATGCATCACTTAGGGCAATTAAATGGCACACAAATCAGTGTACTCCCAGAATTAGCTTTTTTAAGGGTGACAATGGACAACTCAAATGATCGAATTTACAGCTTAATTCGCAATAAAGACCTCAGTAATGTAGCTTATATCACTGCTGAAAGTTACCGCTCTGTCCCTGAAAAAGACACTTTAACGGTCGTACCTGGGTTTGTCGGCAGTTATCCAAATTTCTTTTTTAGTGTTGCTGAACAAGAATTAGACACTTTCATAAACGCGTTGAAAAATGCACAAACAGAAGAAGCTAAAACTGAATTTTATGCACAATTTGGTATACGCCGTAATAACCCTGAAATTTGGGAAACACTAGACTGGTTTAATGCCGAGCATAAAAAAATGCGCGGCTTAGAAGCTGGGATATTTGACATGAATCGTTATCAAAACTTGTAGATTCAATGAAGTTCACGAGATTCGCGGAGAGCTTATTCTTAAGCCAACAGCATAGAGCTCCACTCCCTCCCCTATTTCGCAAGCTACATGGGAACCGCGATTAAACAACATGGGATTATACAAAACAATGTGGGGGCGACTTTAGTCGCGTTGCGTGGCTAAAGTCGCCCCCACAAAATTCAAGATTCGCATATTATTTACCTCACATTTCATAACAGATCTGAACGCTATCAATATTCAAGTAAATTTTTGATAAAAGCTAGTCTATATATAGATCTAATGCCGGATGTAATCGATTAATATCAGAAATGGGTAAGCCTCTTTTTTCAGGTGAGTAACGACTGTATTTAGATAGATCAGTCGGATCAATATAGCCCATAATTTGTTCCAATTCCGATAAACGAATACCTTGTTTTACAAGATAGAGAATATAGGCATGCGATACACATGTCGCGGTAATTTCTTGTGGCTCAGTTAATCCAGAATCAACCGCAGCATAAACAAGAATAGCCTCAAGAGTAGCTATAGATACTTCTTGATTTTTATCCCAAGTAGGACGAGGCTCTAGATGTTCAAACAGTGCCCTCAAAGCTTGATTGATTGGGATTGTGCGTTGACTATCTCCCGTGACAGTAATAGCCTCTTGTTCAAAATCAATATGCTCTCTTCTTAATTTGCTAATTTCATCTAGCGTCAGCCCACTTAACAGTAAAGCAATCAACTGTTTTGCTTTAATATCTGATGCTTCCAACAAAATACGCAAATCTTCATCACTTAGCTCTCTATAACTATCGCTTTCAAGTGCATTACTACGCTCATACTGTATAGATTGAGCTGAATTTTGAGTTAACTGTTCATTACCTTGTTGATAACTTTTGAGTAAATCTGGAGTAGCATCATTGTACATATTGATACCAGAGATTGTAATCGATGCATTCTGTCCTTCTTTTCGAGTCAGAAATTCAAAAATCCACACACAAAAAAGACCAAAAATAATCGAACTAACGATAGCAATAATCGCATCCCTTGTGTAATTCGGACTAAAAGGTTCACGGGGAAGAAACGCGCGTTCAATCACTTTAACTTGCGGAAATTTTTCCGCCTGCTTTGCTTCAATTTGCACCAACCTTTCTTGAGTTGTGCGCTGTAGCAGTTCAAGCCCCTCTACATCACTGAGCAAGGCTTCATGCTCAGCAAACCTTGAACTAAATTCAGTCGCTGTGCGTTTATGTTCGTCCAGTTGTTTTTTTATTTCATATAATGATTCCCGCGCTGCTTCATAGTTTTGTTCAGCATCTGTTAATGCAATACCCTTACCATAATTACGTTTAATTTGAATTTCCTTTTCCAGCTCTTTAATTTGCCCTGGTATTACATTTAAAGAGGGATTCATGGCTAAATAATTACGTGTATATTTTTTATCAAATGCAGACAACTGTTGGCGTAATTTTTGCAACCTCATTTCTAAAACGTTCATTCCTCGCTTATCTTCATCAGGAACAACAACTTTCCCAGCTGCAATATCGTTACGGACTGCGTTAAGACGGGCTTTAGTTTTTATGGCGTTCTCACTAGCATCATTGAAAGATTTATTTAAACCTTTAAAGCGTGAAAGAGATTGGTTTTCAAAAAGGTTTTCACGACCTAATGAAGTAATACCATTAGCCTCTCTAAATTGCTCCAATTCACTCCTTTTCATTAAAATTTGATTGTTCAACCCAGAAAGTTCTTCTTGAAGTTTTTCTATAGTTAAACCCGTTGTTTGTCTGATTTCATCAGCACGGCTTTCTAAGTAGACATCAATCCAAGTATTAATAAGAGGGACTAATATTTCCGCTTGAAATCCAATAGCGGCCAACTCAACTAAGTTGGTTTCAGGTACCGCTTCTACAGTTAATAACCGCCGTAGTTCTGAGGGAGTTAAGTATGTTGCGCTCAACTGAGTATCTGTGTTGATTAGATGCCTGTTTAAGCGTTCTAAGGTTTTTTCTAGTAGTTCTTGGCCAGTAAGAATTTGCCTTTGAATAGCAACGTGCTGAATATCAGCTTCAGTACTTTTTTGGTCGATAGCAGTTTGAGCCACAGTTAATAAAGTAGCATAACTTCGATAAAGTGCAGGACGGCTATAAACATAAGCAAGACTAACACAAGCACTCAATAAGAAACTAAAGCTGAAAATCAATAATCTACGTGATTTATACCAAGGCTTAGGAGCTAGCTCATGGCGGTTAAGATTAGGCGCAATGTCTATTTGAGGAAAGGAGTTATTCATAATTTAAACACTCAAGTTGATTGAATTAGGCTTCGGGAATTTTTGTAAAATCACTATCTATGATTCCGCCCCCCTATTTTAAAAAAATAATCTTAAAGAACGTTCGATTAATATATGGCTAAGTGTAAAATAAAAGCAAGTTTTTCCTAACAGATATCATCAGTTATAACTGAATAAAATCGTAATTTTTTAAATTACCGAGAAAAACTACCTCAATCAATAATAGGAAAAAACATGAATGACAAACAAGCAGTTTCTGAATATGCGCTGAATTATGTACAGAATGGTATGACTGTTGGCTTGGGGACAGGTTCTACCGCAAATTGCTTTATCGAAGCCCTAGCGGATCGTTATCAACAAGAAAATCTACAAATAAAAACCGTGGCTAGTTCACTTGTTAGTCAATTAAAAGCACAACAATTAGGCTTGCCTATTATTGCTATTGAACATATTGAAAAGTTAGATATTTATGTTGATGGAGCTGATGAAGTAACGCCGGATATGACTTTACTCAAAGGCCGTGGTTCTGATTTAGTTAAAGAGAAATTATTAGTTGAAGCCGCTGAACAATTTATCGTATTAATTGATCCCTCTAAGCAAGTAAGCCGTATTGGGGATAACTTTCCTATCCCTGCTGAAGTACTGCCTTTTGCTTGGAAATTAGTGCAACAAAAAATGCGTAACGCCGGCGCGCAAGTAACTTTACGTAAAACAGATTCTGGTCTCGCAGTTACTTCCTGCGGCAACCTGGTGCTTGATTTAATTTTTGATTCTGAGTTATCAACAACAACGCTTAATGACTTACTTAATGCTACGCCTGGTATTGTTGAACACGGTATTTTTCACAACTTAGCGGATATTATTTTGCTAGCTAATAAGGGAAAAGTGACCCAAATAACGAGTGAAAAATAATATCTGTAGCTTGTTAAAAACAAAAAAACACTACCTAACCCTCTCATATAACAGCTATCAACAGAGTTACGCATAAAAAATATTCAGCACTTAGGAGTGCATATTGTGTGCTTCTCATTATTCACAGACAAATATATGTAAAAACATCGTCATTCCCGAAGTCTTTTATCGGGAATCTACGTTGAGCATAGATTCCTGCTGACAGCACGCAGGAATGACGCACTGAAAAAACTGCCTGTATCCTTTAATAATGAAAAGTTACTGCACATTAAATAAAACCCGAAACTTTAAGTTATGAGGCTACCTGATTATTGTTTCTTCTTAATAAACAGTCAGTTTCATATTAAATACTTTATTTATAATAACCAAGGAATATAATACCCTCCACTTACTATATCACTTGTACTTTATTTTCTTATGCATTCAAAATTCGGCTTTCTTAGTTACGAAATCAGTCATATCATCCGTCAGCGCTTTAATAAAAATGCAGAAAGCTTTGGCCTTACCCATGCTCAATGGCGCGCATTAGTACACCTTTCAGAAAATAAAAATTGTCGGCAAGTGGATTTGGCTGAAATTTTAGAAGTAAAACCTATTACCCTAGCAAGGCAAATTGACTTACTAGAAACAGCAGGCTTAGTTAGACGCAATAAGGATCGTGATGACAGGCGTGCTTATCGCCTAGAATTAATGCCTAAAGCCTTACCTATTATGGCTGCTTTATGGCAAATTACAGATGCGATTGAAGATGAAATATTGGCTATTTTAAGCACAGAAGATAAAAGCGTTTTAATTAATCAAATGGAACATATAAAAAATAACCTTGTCATAAATGTATTAGATAATAAAGAACAAGCAATCGCGTAACTTGAGAGTGTGCTCTTCTTTACATGGGTAATTAACAATGACAATCAATTTAAACAATGAATCGGATAGCGAAATGACTGGCAATGATCAACCAGTCATAGTTAACGATAAGCAATGCGAAACTGATACAGAAATGCTAATTCGAATCAGTAAGAAATTTGCGATCCTATTTGTCGTTATTTTAATGTTTGATTCGATTTTAGATCTATTAGCTGGACTGATTGATCTAATGATTGAGTTATTTCATTTGGTAATTGAGTTTTTTGAATACACTTTGGAACTTCTTCTTGAGCATATATTCAACGCTCATCACCATGAAAGTGAAGTTATTATCGCTAATATAACAATAGTGATTTTTATCTATCTATCAATCCGATTTATTTTAAAATTGCCTAACTTACTTGTTCGTCTACAACTCAAAGTGAAAGCGGTCTGGTTAAAACGCAAACATCAAGAAGAATGTAACTGGAAAGCCTTGCCATTAGAGCGCAAAATTAAAATAGGCGCAGCTTATTCAGTTGGTGTTTTCGGGGTATTATTTTTGCTTACACTTTAAATTTAACGACAAAATACTTATCTTCAAAAATATCAAGTAAGTAAGCCTTCTCTGTAGGGCATGGATTCAACCCGCCAGTAGTCAATAAATCTTGATAATAGTGGGCTAATACCAATCCTAATAGATTTATACTTAAACTCATATAACCAAGAAAAACCGTCATTCCTGTATGCTACCCAGTCAAGCGTGGGCACAAGCTTTAGCAGAAACCTATAGTGTATTCATGGATTTCCGATTAAATATTTCAGGAATGACGGCTATTACAGTAATTATATATTGGGATTGGTATAACGCCACTCCATACAATTACCCTCTTTTACCTTAACCCTTTGGCGTCTCTAAAGTTCACGTCATTCTCTTTTTATAAACAGGAAATTTATGCTCTTACTCTCGAAAAAACAAGATTGGCTCGGCAATGTCCGAGGTGATCTACTGGCAGGAACTGTCGTGGCTTTAGCTCTGATCCCAGAGGCGATTGCCTTCTCAATTATTGCTGGGGTTGATCCGAAAGTGGGCTTATATGCTTCATTTTGTATTGCCGTCATTACCTCACTAATAGGTGGTCGCCCAGGTATGATTAGTGCCGCGACAGGTGCTATGGCTCTATTAATGGTGACCTTAGTTAAAGATCACGGCCTACAATATTTATTAGCTGCGACTTTATTAACGGGGGTGTTTCAAATTATTGCCGGTTATTTAAAGCTCGGTAGTTTGATGAGCTTTATTTCCCGCTCGGTCGTTACCGGCTTTGTAAATGCCTTAGCCATTCTTATTTTTATGGCGCAATTACCTGAATTAACCAATGTCTCATGGCATGTTTATGCGATGACAGCAGGCGGCTTGGGAATTATTTATTTATTTCCCTACGTACCTTTTATCGGTAAATCCATTCCTTCGCCTTTAGTGTGTATTACCGTATTATCTGGTTTGGCTATCTACTTACAATTGGATATTCGTACGGTCGGTGATATGGGCGATTTACCCGATACTTTACCTATTTTTCTATGGCCTGAAGTCCCTCTAAACTTAGAAACGCTGCAAATTATTTTGCCGTATTCTTTACCGTTAGCCGTTGTCGGGTTATTAGAATCGCTTATGACTGCAACGATTGTTGATGATTTAACCGATACTACAAGTGATAAAAATCGCGAATGCAAGGGCCAAGGAATTGCCAATATCGGTGCGGGTTTATTAGGTGGTATGGCCGGTTGTGCAATGATTGGCCAATCAGTAATTAATGTGAAATCAGGTGGTCGTGGACGTTTATCCACAATGGTTGCCGGTGTGTTTTTACTAATTATGGTGGTTTTTTTGGACGAATGGATTAAACAAATCCCAATGGCCGCTTTAGTTGCTGTGATGATCATGGTGTCTATTGGAACGTTTAGCTGGGGTTCAATTATTGATCTAAAACATCACCCACTCTCAACTAATATCATTATGTTATCCACAGTGACGGTTGTTGTTTGGACGCATAATCTCGCTTTAGGTGTATTTGTCGGTGTATTGTTAGGCGCTTTATTCTTCGCCAACAAAATCAGTCATTTTATGTATGTAGAATCTAGCTTTGATGAGCCTAGCGATACGCGTAGCTATGAAGTTGTTGGCCAAGTATTTTTTAATTCTGCCGATAAATTTACCAATAGCTTTGATTTTAAAGAAGCGGTTAGCAAAGTCGTGATCGACCTACAGCGCGCGCATTTTTGGGATATATCTTCGGTTGGTGCTTTAGATAAAGTGGTGATTAAATTCCGCCGCGAAGGTGCAGAAGTAGAAGTTATCGGTTTAAATGAAGCCAGTGCTACGATTATTGACCGTTTTGGGGTACACGATAAACCTGAAGAAATTGAAAAAGTAATGGGAGGACACTAATGAATACTAATAAAAAGATAGTGCTAGCATGTATCGATGGTTCAGCTTTAACTAACGCCGTTTGTGATTACGCTGCATGGATCGCACAGCGTGTGGATGTACCATTAAAATTACTACATACCATTGATCACCATCACGAAAAAGCTGCAAATACTGACCTGTCAGGTAATATCGGTATGGATAGCCGTGAACACTTGCTCGAAGATATGGCAGACCAAGAACAAGAGCAAAGCAAAATACGTTTACAGCAAGGTAAGGCTGTATTAGCTGAAGCTAAAGAGCGTGTTATTCAAGCGGGTATTACTGATCCTTTGACCCGCTTACAACATGGTAGTTTACTGGAATCATTAAGCGACATAGAGCAAGACATTCGTGTTTTAGTGATTGGCGCGCGCGGTAAGCAACATGAAGATCAAGAAAATGAAATCGGTGCAAAAATCGATGCATTAATTCGTTCTTTACATCGTCCGATTCTAGTGGCCTATGAAGCCTTCAAAGCGCCAGAGCAAATCATGGTTGCTTATGATGGCAGTGAAGCCGCCGATAAAGCCGTGGATATGGTTGCTACTAGCCCTTTGTATAAAGGTTTAGTGTGTCATTTGGTTTGTGTCAGTAAAAAAGACAGTGCAGAAACTTTACTAGAACAAGCGGCGAGTAAACTACGCGCCGCTGGTGATATTGAAATTATCACCGCCAGCTTACAAGGTAAAGCAGAAGAAGAACTATGCGCTTATCAAAGCACTCATAATATTGATATGACCATTATGGGAGCGTTTAGCCATACCCGTTTACACGATATTTTATTAGGTAGTTTTACGCATAAGATGTTGTTGAAAACTAAAAGGCCGTTGCTGTTGCTTAGGTAATTCGGCTTATTTATTATCCATAAATAATAACTCTAAGCTCGTAAGGAAGAATAAAATCAGGTGGTTTTATTCTTCTCTTAGGCATATGCATGAATTAAATGGCTATGAACTTAAGACGGAGTAGCTTATAACTCGTAGGGCGAACTTCAGTCCGCCATTGCTAAAAAAGCGGACTGAAGTCCGCCCTACAAATAGGATAAACATCCCGTGTTAAATGCGTAACCGAGCAATGGTGCTCACCTTTTGATTATCTTTATGCGTTATAAATTAAATCGTTTAGATAAATAAAGTAGTTCCAGACTCTCCTGCTTCACCAAGAAATGCAGCAACACCACCAATTTCAACCCCATCAATAAGCTCTTCTTTTTTAATACCCATAACATCCATCGACATCTGACAAGCAATCAGATTAGCGCCGCCTTCAACTAAACTTTTTAACAAGTTACCTGGCGTTTCCACGCCTTTATCGTGCATAACCTTACGGATCATTTTGGCACCCATGCCATGCATATCCATTTTTGAAATGGTATTAAGGTGTTCCACATCTGAAGGTAGCATAGTACTAAACATACGATCCATCAGCGGTTTATTCAGCGATGGAGCATCCTCTCTACGAATCACATCCAAGCCCCAAAAAGTAAAAAACAGGCTAACCGGCTTACCCATTGCAAGGGCACCATTAGCAATAATCATACTTGCCATTACCTTATCTAAATCATCTGAAAATACGACTAAGGTAAGCTTATCTTTAGTCGTTACTGTAGTACTAACGACTGGAACTAGCTCTACTTTACGCAGCAGCACAATGACTAAGCCTTTTTCAGCTTTTACCGAGAGTAAATCATTACCTGTTTTCTTAGCCCATGCACGAATATCACGACCGAAAGCAGGATCAGAGGCTGTGACTTCCAGTAACTCACCCACATCAAGCGCTTCCATTGCCTTATAAGTCTTCATGATCGGCCCAGGGCACTGGAGCCCGGTGGCATTCAATGTGTGTAATTGACCATTGCTATCCGAAGCAGTCAGCGCAGCACTCACCAAACAACTACCACTACGTTCGGCTTCGACCTCTTCAGGATCACGCAACTTGAGATCGTCGTAGTGAAAAATATCAGGATTGGCTTGTTTATCCACAGCCCAAGAATAGGTTTTATAGCCTCCAGAGAGGTTGCGAATTTGAGTGAATCCATCTTGTTTAAGAATTCTATACGCGAGATAACCACGTATTCCAACTTGGCAGAACACTACGATAGGACGTTTTGGGTCAAGTTCTTTAAGGTGGTCTCGTAAATGGTTTATATCCAGATTTTGTGCCGTGGCAATGCTACCGAACTCAAATTCTTCAGCCGTACGTACATCGAGCAACTGTAAATCAGAATCCTTAGTTTCAAGCAGATCACGTAATTCCCTCCACTCGATCACTTCAACCGAATTATCGAGAATATTACCAGCAACATAACCCACCATATTAACCGGATCTTTCGCTGAGCTGTAGGGTGGCGCGTAAGCCAGTTCTAAGTCAGTCAAATCATCGACTGTCAGTCCACCATGTATTGCTGTGGCAATCACATCCACGCGTTTATCAACCCCATCAACACCGACAGCTTGCGCACCGAGAATCTTACCTTCTTTAGTAAACAATAATTTGATGCTGACTTGCTTCGCACCCGGGTAGTAACTGGCATGCGATCCACTGTGGGTAATACAACTGAAAAAAGGAATATCTGCAGCATGGAGCTGTTTTTCATTCAATCCTGTCGTTGCTGCAGTTAGATCAAATGCTTTTAGAATCGCTGTGCCTAAGGTTCCCTTATACTGCCTAGTATTCGCGAAAATCATATTATCCGCCGCCATTCTTCCCTGACGGTTAGCAGGCCCCGCCAAAGGTATAAGCGCTGGTTTTCCGCTAATAATTTGAGTTATCTCAATAGCATCCCCCACGGCATAAATATCAGGATCAGAGCTTTGTAAGTGAGCGTTTACTTTAATACCGCCCGTAGACCCAAGCTCCAGTTCAGCGGCTTTAGCCAGAGTAGTTTCTGGGCGCACACCAATAGCCATAATGATAATGTCAGCTTGCAGGCGGCGACCACTCGCTAGATAAACTAGCGTATAGTCATCTTTATCTTCAAAACGTTCTACTTTGTCTGACAGGTAAAGCTCAATATTCTTATCGTGCATATGAGAATGAACAATAGCGGCCATTTCATAATCGAGTGGCGCAAGAATCTGATCCATGCCTTCCACTAAAGTCGTAGAAACACCTCTATCATGCAAATTCTCCGCGACTTCTATGCCAATAAATCCACCACCAATAACGACAGCACGACGTGTTGAATGTTGGCCAAGGTGCGCCATAATACGATCAAGATCGGGAATATTATGTAAGCTAAAGACTCTTGATGAAGCTATGCCTGGCAGTTTTGGATGGATGGGCGCCGCGCCAGGAGAAAGTAATAATTTGTCATACGTTTCGTCAATCTCATTGCCATTGGAAAGATCCCGCAAACGTACCACTTTGGCTTTACGATCTATGCTAATCGCTTCTGTATGACTGCGCACATCAACCTGATAGCGACCTTTAAATGTAGTCTCGGAGGTCACAAGTAATTGTTCACGTTCCGCGATAGTTCCAGAGATATGATAAGGCAAACCGCAATTAGCAAAGCTAATGTATAAGCCACGTTCAACCAAGACAATTTCAGCCGTCTCATCGTTACGCCTGATACGAGCCGCTGCTGTCGCTCCGCCAGCTACTCCGCCTACGATTATAATTTTCACCTTAGTAATTTCTGCTCTAACAAACTAAAAGAGTCAGGCTGAGCCTAATAATTAATGCTAACAATCGATCCACGTTACTTCCATACGATACTTAGAAAAAAAGTTTTCCAAAACAGTAATTTCCCATTAGTCACAGGCAAGTGCATATAAAAATACCGTCATTTCCGAGCGCTTTTATCGGGAATCTACACTGAGCATAGATTCCTGCTAACAACATGCAGGATGACGAGCTAAAAAAACTGGCTTGTACCTTTATAATAATGAGAAGTTACAATTTGATTATCTAACTTGCTCTAGGACTGCGGACATAAAAAAGCAAAAATCTATGACTATAGATTTTTGCCACTGTAAAATCAGACCTGCGAAAAAAATAAATTAGCTTGGTATAAAAACCACTATTTAAGCTGTGAATTTATTCGTTTTCCCTTAAGAAAAGTATAATTTTTTGTTGCTGTGCGGCTACTGTTCCTCCCATCACTTCAGCCACAGTTCCACCAAACATAGTGCCTAGCATCCCTGCATTCATAGTACCAACATAAACACGGCCATCAGATTTCTGATAAACCGAAATAGTACATGGCATCATCACCGAAATAACTTTGTTCGCATCCTCTTGTAAAATTTTATAAGCATGATCCGCTTGGCAAAGATTGATTAATATAACGGGATGTAAATCGCCACCACCATGTTTTTTAACCGACTCATGTAATGGCTGAATGGAAGAAATAACCCACCCTTCTGCTTTAGCATTACTTGTGATCTTTTCAACAGTTTGTTCCACACTATAAGGACTGAGTTGTTCTGTGAGCATCATTCCAGGCATTATTATCCACCCAATAATACCGGTTACGATCACACCCACAATAAACCCAAACATGATATTTAGAAATTTCATAATTAACCTCCTAATATAAAAATTTATCCGATGAACTATAAAATTAACGGATAATTAAAATAAGGCACTTAATATTAGATTTTTATAATATACCTCTAGTTATAATTAATCAATCTTTCCTATCGTTTTAGCTTTCCTGAACTATCCACGTAGGGTAATTATTGTTTTTAGCTTCGATACCGTCCATAAAACTGCCACACAACTGTAACCTAAGCCCTAACAATATTCGTTAGAATAAGTGATTACGATTACTTCACTTACGATTGATCATGTCTTATCACAAAAGCTTAGAGCTGCTGCCAGAATTACAACAAATAGAAGACATCATAGCGCAAGATAAGCATCTCTATTTATCCTATGAAATCCTTAACCATATCCCGCATAAAAACCAATCTTTTCCCATTTACGCCTTATCTCTAGGCAGTAAACAAGCTGATGCGCCGTGTATTGCTTTTGTTGGTGGAGTACATGGTCTAGAACGTATTGGCACTCAAGTGGTATTAACTTTTTTGCAAACACTGCTTAACCGCTTACGCTGGGATTTAACCTTCGAAGATATGCTACAACGAGTACGCATTGTTTTCCTACCCTTATTAAATCCAGTAGGAATGCTTAATCAAACACGCTCTAACGGGGCAGGAATAGATTTAATGCGTAATGCCCCCGTTGATTGCTTAGAAAAGGCAGTGTGGTTAGGTGGAGGACATAGAATCTCAAATAAACTACCTTGGTATCGAGGGATTGAAGGCGAAGCCATGCAACTTGAGGCTCAAACGCTGTGTGATTTTATGCAACGAGAAGTGTTACCAGCACCGTTTAGTGTGGCGCTAGATTGTCATTCTGGCTTTGGTATGCATAATCAAATTTGGTTTCCTTATGCTAATAGCCGTACACAAGCGATTAGACACTTGGGCGAAATCTATTATTTACGCGAACTATTTTTTAAAACTTACCCTTATCAAAATTATCGCTTTGAGCCACAATCGCAACATTATCTGACGCATGGGGATTTATGGGATCATATTTATTTACAATCCCTAAAAGATAACAATATCTTCTTACCTTTAACCTTGGAAATGGGTTCTTGGCGCTGGATTCGTAAAAACCCTCTACAGCTACGTAAATCTATAGGCTTGTTTCATCCAATGAAACAGCACCGCATTGATCGCGTACTGAGAGGTCATTTGGTATTAATGGAGTTTCTTTTGCATGCGACTCTGTCTTATAAAAAATGGTTAAATGAAAGCCATAGTCAAGTCATGCAACAAAAAGCAATGGAGCGTTGGTATCATGAGCAAAAATAAATCCTGCTTTATTTTAATTCGTGGACTCTTACGCGAACAACGTCACTGGGGTGAATTTACGCAGTTATTAGCGCAACAATTTCCTGGTGCCGAGGTACTAACTTTAGATATTCCGGGTAATGGTAGTTTGTATCAACAAACCAGCCCCAATACCATAGAAGGCCTGACTGAAGCACTCCGCGCGCAACTTACAGGCAAAAAAAATATTACTCTTATTGCGATTTCTATGGGTGGGATGATTGCCCTAGATTGGATGAATCGTCACCCTTTAGAAATTAACAGCGCAGTGCTAATTAACACTAGCGTACGGCCTTATTCGCCTTTTTTTCACCGACTACGATGGCAAAATTATCCCAGCATTGTAAGTATGCTATTTAAGTCCGTTGAGCAAATGGATCAAAAGATATTAGCCCTGACTTCAAACCTGCATCAAAATGACACTAAGCTATTAGCTGATTGGCAAAAATGGCGTACACAGTACCCCGTATCTAAAATAAGTGCTATCAATCAACTACGCGCAGCTGCGCAGTTTTTAGCTTCAGAAAAACCTGAGCATCCTTTACTGATTATTAGTGCTAAAAAAGATCGCTTAGTTGATTATCATTGCAGCTTAGCTTTGCATCAGGCGTGGCATAGTGATTATTTGCAGCATGATAGTGCTGGGCATGATTTGCCTTTAGATGACCCTAAATGGTTAACTCAGGCGATTGAAAAATGGCTTGCAGAGCAGTAGGACGTGGTTACTGATTTCCCTGTATTGTACAAATTTTATACAGGCTATATTTTAAGAAATTATAAAACCTCATTCCTAATTGTTTCTACCCTAAGTTAACAAGTATTTAGGAATCAAAATTCAATAATACCCAAAAGCACTAACAGTTCTTTGAGGGCTGGTAATGCTAAGGTTTCGTAAGTATTCATCCCCTCCTTAAAAATTTCACCAATGTCTCGCCCCTGAAACGAACTATCAATAGCTTGGAATAGGTTTTTGTAACTTCCTATTATTCACGGACAAATACATATAAAAATATCATCATTCCCGAAGTCTACCAGTCAAGCGTGGGCACTAGCTTTATCGGGAATCCAAGTTAAACATAGATTCCTGCTAACAGCATGCAGGATGATGAGCTGAAAAACATCTTGTACCCTTTAATAATGAGAAGCTACAGGTTTTTTTTTAATCTGCATTATTTGCTGTAATTCTGAGAAATTTTATTTTTTTAACAGTGGATAAAAAACAGATTTTTGTATTTGTTAATGCTTAATATATAAATAAGATTGAATATTTTATATAAACTTATTATTACTATTAGTGAGCTTAAAATCTGTGGATAAGCCATTTTTTATATTTACTATCAAAGTACTACGATCATTTTAAGCTTGTTATCAAGTTTGGACTTAAGTGTACTCAAACTGAGTGAAAAAACAGGTCTAAAATCAAGCAACAGATTGTCCACAATATTTTACTAACATAATCCACAGAGTTATCCACAGTCTGGTTTATTATTTTAAGTCATACTTCAGAAGTTAGAGAGATACAGATGCTTTAAGTCTGCAATGACTGAGAAGTGTGTGTGTTTAACACTGGCAATATAAACATTATTTGGGTACAGTCATTGATAAGTAACAATTTATTTTTTCCTTATTAACGATAGATGACTGAATTATATGAAATTTACATATTTTTTATACAGGTTAAAGGTCAATTAGTATGATTTCAACGGCAGAATTAGAAACAACCCTGCTTAATGCTCTACGCGAGAGCGAAGAACGGTATCGTAATTTAGTCGAAAACTCGTCTGATTGGATTTGGGAGGTTGACCAAAACGGTATATATACTTATTGCAGTCCTAAGTGCACTGATCTACTTGGCTACCAAGCTGAAGAGCTAATAGGTAAAACGCCTTTTGATTTAATGTCTACAGAAGAAGCACAACGTGTTGGAATGCTTTTCCAAGATATTGTCTTAGCAAAGCGTGCTTTTAATCATCTGGAAAATATTAACCTGCATAAAGACGGTCATCAGGTCATTATGGAAACCAGCGGTATTCCATTTTTTGGTGAACAAGGAGAGTTACTTGGGTATCGAGGTATCGACCGAGACATCACTGCTCGAAAAAAGGCCGAAGCTTATGTTCTTGAGCAAGCTCAAATCATAGATCAAATTCATGACTCAGTGGTGGCAACAGATTTAGCAGGTTATGTTACTAGTTGGAATAAAGGTGCGGAACGACTATTTGGTTTTAATAATAATGAGGCGATAGGACAACATATCAGCTTTGTTTACCCAAATGAAGAGTATGAGTTCTTACAAAACAAAGTCATTACCCCACTTCAGGCTAAAGGTTTTCATGAAATCCGTGTACGCATGCTAAGAAAAAATGGCGACAGTTTCCACGCACATTTATCTTTATCTTTACAATACGATAGTAAGCATAAGCCAATAGGCATGATTGGCTATTCAATGGACATCAGCACTCAAGTGTCTACTGAGCAAGCACTTAGATTAAGTGAAAAGAACTTAGAAACCACTTTAAATGCCATTGGTGATGCAGTTATCGCAACAGATACCCAACAACGCATTATCCGAATGAACCCCATTGCTGAACAAATGACTGAATGGACTTTAGTTGAAGCACTTGGCCAGCCTCTCGATAAAATATTTAAGCTTTGTAATACTGAAACAGGCGAAGTTGTTAACACGCCTGTTGCTAAAGTGCTGGAGAGTAAAAAAGTAATCCATCTAGCTAATGGCTGTTGTTTAATAACGCGTAGTGGATCATTAAGGCAAATCGCTGATAGTGCAGCGCCTATCATTGATGAAAATAATGATATTACCGGTGTTATTTTGGTATTTCACGATGTTAGCGAACAGTACAAAGTTCAAGGCGCTTTAGTGGAGAGTAACCAAAAGTTTGCCGCTTTTGTCTCTGCTATGCCAGATATTGCATTTGTCTTAGATGAACAAGGCACTTACATAGATATTTATGGCCCTGAATCACAATTACTTGCTCAAGGTGCTAAAACATTATTGCATCAAAATATTATGGATATTCTACCTATCCCTCTCGCCTTACAAATCATAAGCACTATACAGACGACTTGTAATACTAATACAGCACAAGTTTTAGAATATGAATTAGAGTTAGCGCAAGGCAAATCTTATTTTGAAGGGCGAACCTCGCCTATGCAGCATACACAAGGAGAGTCGCGATGTGTTATCTGGATAGCGCGTGATATTTCCACAACCAAACGGACATTGAAATTGTTGCAAACCAGCGAGCAGCGCTTTCGACAAATCTTTGAGAAAATGCCAAATATCGCCGTACAGGGATATAACCATGCACGGGATGTTATTTTTTGGAATAAAACCAGTGAAGCTGTTTACGGTTATACCGAAAAAGAAGCGATAGGGGAAAAACTGGAAAATCTTATTATTCCTCCCGAACTTAAAGATATGGTGATTACTGCAACTGATAACCTGCTACACCATAATAGTGAAATCCCATCAGGAGAACTACGTTTACAACGTAAAGATGGTTCAACTGTCCCCGTTTATTCCAGCCATATCAAATTGGGTAATACCGAAGAAAATACTGAGATGTTTTGTATCGATATAGATCTCACTGATGCTAAAAAAGCCAATGAGGCCATTGAGCGACTTGCCTATTATGATCCATTAACCAGTTTGCCTAATCGACGTTTGTTTTTGGATCGATTAGATCAGGAGCAAAAAATATCTAAACGCCACCTAACTTTTTCCGCTATTTTATTTCTCGATCTGGATAATTTTAAACACCTGAATGATTCGCTAGGTCACTCGGTCGGCGATTTATTTTTAATAGAAGTGGGGCAGCGTATGAAAGCTTTGCTGCGTGAAGAAGATACCGTTGCGCGTTTAGGTGGCGATGAATTTGTCATATTACTTAAAGAATTAGCCAGTGAAAAAGATACCGCGGTAAAGCAAACACAAGACATTGCTGAAAAGGTCATTGAGGCATTAATTCACCCCGTTAATCTTCAACAGAATGAACATATAATAACCACGAGCATTGGTATTACGTTGTTTTCTGGTGATTCTGAAACAGCAGACACACTTCTAAAACAAGCCGATACAGCGATGTACCGTTCCAAAGAGGCTGGTCGAAATACTTTTCATTTTTTTCACCCGAGCATGCAAGTGACTGCTGATTCACGCTTGGAATTAGAAAAAGATTTACGTCAGGCCTTGCATAATAATGAACTGGAACTGTATTACCAACCTCAGTATGGCAATCACGCTAATATTATTGGCGCGGAAGCTCTCATACGTTGGAAACATCCGATACGGGGTATGATTTCACCTGCAGAGTTTATTCCGGTCGCTGAAGAAACGGGACTCATTATCGCTATTGGAGACTGGGTATTAGCGACTGCTTGTTATCAACTCAAGCTATGGGAGGAGTACTGCTTACCTAAACATTTCCATTTGGCGGTAAATGTTAGTCCTAAACAATTTCGTAAACAGGAATTTGCACCTAACTTACAAGAGTTAATTACTACTTCAGAGATTAACCCACAATATTTAACACTTGAGTTAACTGAAGGTATTGTTATAGACAATATTCAACAAACAATAGATAAAATGTGGGCGCTAAAATCCACGGGGGTTAAATTTTCTATTGATGATTTTGGTACTGGCTATTCTTCCTTGGTTTATTTAAAGAAACTTCCTCTCGATCAATTGAAAATTGATCAAGCTTTCGTTCGTGATATTCATATTGATTCAAATGATGCTGCTATTGTGGAAACCATTATCTCAATGGCCAAATTGCTTGGTTTTCAGGTAATTGCTGAAGGAGTTGAAACTTTAGAACAATTGAATTTTTTACAATCTGTCGAATGTATGCAATACCAAGGCTACTATTTTAGTAAACCTATACCGGAAACAGAATTTACCGAGCAACTCAAAGCTTTGGCTACAAATAATCAAAAAGGTTTATTGGAAATTCCAACTGAAGCTAATCATATTTGAATATACTTTGTATTGAGTTGTACATTGGTTATAGAAGCTGTTTGTAAGACTTTAATGTTTAAAGCCGCTGCTTAATATATAAATAAGATTGAATATTTTATATAAACTTATTATTACTATTAGTGAGCTTAAAATCTGTGGATAAGCCATTTTTTATATTTACTATCAAATAATTACGATCATTTTAAGCTTGTTATCAAGTTTGGGCTTAAGTGTATTGAAACTGAGTGAAAAAACAGCGCTAAAATTAAGTTACAGATTACGCACAGAATGTTACTAACATAATCCACAGAGTTATCCACAGGCTGTAAATGGAGGTTAAGTAATTTTCTGATTGTGGATAAGTTTCAGTTATTTTTAGTGGCTGTTAGCTTAACGCTAGGTACTCTTCGGTACCTGTCCTACAGATATCTACACAGGTCTAAAAGCCTTCTCCAGAGGGAGAAGGTTGGATGAGGGGAAATAAGATAAAACTTTGATTGTATTCTCCTCCCAACCCAGTCATGTTAGGCAGGAGAGAGATGGGGTGACTTGTAACTCGTGTATTTTAATGTCAAAAATCTGTGTAGATACCTATGCATGTTGAGTCACTGCCATTAAGTTAAGAAATTAGCTCATTGGGGCGCACTGCTATTTTCGGCTACGCATTTAACACGGGATGTTTATCCTATTTGTAGGGCGGACTTCAGTCCGCTTTTTTAGCAATGGCGGACTGAAGTCCGCCCTACGAGTTATAAGCTGCTCCGTCTTAAGTTCATAGCCAAGATTTCTATTAAAAAGATGTAGAAATGACGAGGTAATTTAAATATGACTGAAAGTTTTGTGGATAATCAGGAAAAACTATGAGCATTGATACTTTAAAAGTTCGTCAGGTGGGAATTGATACCTATCATGAAAATGTCGCTTATTTAAACCGAGAATGTAGTGTTTATCGAGCGGAAGGATTTCAGGCTTTGTCCAAAATTCAAGTAAGTAATAACGGGTCAAAACTATTAGCTGTGCTGAATGTCGTGGATGATAATTCAATTGTACTGCCAGGAGAGTTAGGCTTATCGCAACAAGCTTTTAATTACTTGAATGTTAAAGAAGGGACACTAGTCACGGTTAATCACGCGGAACCGCCTAAATCGATGGATGCTGTGCGCCGTAAAATTAACGGTGAAAGATTAAATCAAGCGGATTTTAATGAAATTGCTAACGATATTGCTGAAACTCGTTATTCAAAAATGGAAATGGCTGCATTTTTAGTGGCAACAGGACAGAATAATCTTGATCGCGATGAGATATTGTATTTAACTCAAGCGATGTTGGAGTCTGGCGAGTGTATGAACTGGCATGAGTCTTTGGTTGCCGATAAACATTGTATTGGTGGTATTCCTGGGAATCGTACTTCGATGTTAGTTGTTCCGATTGTTGCTGCGCATGGCATGTTAATTCCAAAAACCTCCAGTCGGGCCATTACTTCACCAGCCGGTACGGCAGATACGATGGAAGTGCTGGCCAATGTCAATCTCGAACCTGATCAGATGCTGGATATTGTACGCCAAGAGCGGGGTTGTTTATCTTGGGGCGGAACGGCAAAACTAGCGCCTGTGGATGATTTGTTGATTTCAGTGGAAAGGCCTCTCGGTATAGATTCGCAAGGACAAATGGTTGCTTCTATTTTGTCTAAAAAATTAGCAGCGGGTTCCACGCATTTGATTATCGATATTCCAGTAGGGCCAACCGCTAAAGTACGACATATGCGTCAAGCGTTAGCTTTGCGTAAATTATTTGAATTTGTTGGTGATCATTTGAATATTCATTTAGAAGTCATGATTACTGATGGTAGGCAGCCTATAGGTAAGGGTATTGGTCCCGTATTGGAAGCGCGTGATGTGATGCAAGTACTGAATAATGATCCTGATGCGCCAGCGGATTTACGTCAGAAATCTTTACTATTGGCAGGTCGAATTATTGAATTTGATCCTGATGTACGCGGCGGGCAAGGCTATGCAATCGCTCGAGATATTTTAGAGTCGGGGCGCGCTTATGAAAAAATGCATGAGATTATCAAAGCGCAAGGTGAGCGTGAAATTGATTTGCAGCCTGGAGAATTATGTTATCAAGTGTGTGCGCAGCGTGATGGGGTTGTTACCAGTATTGATAATTTTCAAATGTCGAAAGTTGCCCGCTTAGCAGGTGCACCGATGGATAAAAAAGCAGGCGTCGATTTATTGAAAAAATTAGGAGATAAAGTGAAAAAAGGTGAGACGCTGTATCAAATCTATGCAGAGTTTCCCGCCGATTTCAATTTTTCTACCAACTTAGCGCAGCAGGACAGTGGCTATGTGATAGGAGAGGGAGAAAAAATGTTAAAACCACTGGTCGATTTTTAAAGGAGGAATACTTATGTTAATGCTTGTATTTCCTGATTATCAACCACAGGCTGAACGGTTAGCGGCACGTTTGGCAATGCCAACGGCAAATGTTCACTTGCACCACTTTCCTGATGGTGAAAGTTTAGTACGTTTGCCACCCTCGTTACCAGAGCACGTGCTTATTTGTCGTAGTTTGAACCAACCGAATGATAAATTAATTGAATTATTATTCTGCGCCAGAACAGCGCGAGAATTAGGAGCAAAACGGCTGACGCTGATTGCCCCATATCTCAGTTATATGCGTCAGGATATTGCCAATCAACCTGGTGAAGCAGTCAGTCAACGGATTATGGGGCAGATGCTGGCCGAGTTATTTGATGACGTTATTACGGTTGACCCTCATTTGCATCGTATTACTTCGCTAGATCAGGCGGTACCGATTAAGAATGCGATAAGTTTAACGGCGGCTGATGATATTGCTGAATTTCTTAAGCAGAAATTTGATCATGCACTGTTATTAGGTCCTGATGGTGAGTCGGAACAATGGGTTTCAGCAATTGCTAATAAAATTGGTTTTGATTTTTCTGTGGCGACAAAAATACGCTATGGAGATAAGCAGGTAGAAGTAAGTTTGCCGGATTTCGATTTTAGTCAGCAGCCTGTGGTTATTATTGATGATATGGCTAGCACCGGTAGAACCTTATCTAAGGCAACTGACCTGCTACTAGCAGCTGGCGCGCAGAAAATTGATGCAGTGATAACCCATCCGCTGTTTTGTGGCGATGCTGAGGCTCATATTTTGCAATCAGGGATAAAAAACATTTGGAGTACGGATAGCATTAGCCATCCGACGGCTTGCATTTATTTGGATAAGTTGTTGGCTAAGGCGGTTAGAGATATTTTGTAGCTACTCAGTGTCAAATAAGTAGTGAAGCTCTAAAGCCCTCTCCTGCTGGAGGGTTGGGTGAGGAGAAATTAAACTAAATGCTTTTTTCCGTATTTTTTTGCTTCCTAAAGTCGAAATAACAATTAATAACGGCGTCGTTTTTTTAACATCAGATACACACAATACGTTGCTGCGGCAGCAAGTAAGTGTTTGATCGTATGACCGCTTAATAAGTGATCCGTTAGTTCAAAAATAAAGCTATCGTTGAGCTCAAAAACCTTGGCGAGAACATAGAAAAGTAAACCATAGAGTAGATAATGGCGGTGGCTATATTGGCTTTTATAGAGGCTCAATATAAGCGGTATAGAAAGCAAAGCACCAAACTGAATAAGTGCATAAAATCGTAAATCATTCGTGTAATGCCAGTAGATGACACTGGATAAGCCTAAGGAAATAGCCACAGGCAGAATTACTGTTTCATATCGAGAGGAAATGTTTTCTGCACATAATGCTGAGAATAAACTCATAAAACAAATTGTCATCGGCAAACGATCCCAGACCAATGTTTGGTTATTGGGTTGTAAATGATAATAGCTTGAACCGGGTGCAACAAAGAAAAGGCCGATAAAGAATAAGTACCAAGAGATAGATATTTCTTTATTTTTCAGAGCAAGAAACAAGCCTGATAGCCCAATAGTAGCAAAGGGTAGATTACTGATAATATTGGCGAAGTTGGGCACTGTAAACCACTGCCGTTGATCACTTAAAAGATGGTAAACAAGATCTTGAGGAACAGGGTCTGTGCTGGTAAAAATAACCAAAATCAGAAGACAAACGGTGATAGTAAAAAGTATAAGGCGTGGGTTATTGGGTAACATTTTTACAAAGCCCCTTATTAGTTGAGTAGTGTTAGGAATGTGCACGACACACATTTACATCATGATATGGGGCGCAGGTCTTTAGCCTGCATTTTAAAAGGCGGACTAAAGATCCGCGCCCCATTGTGCTCAAGTGTGTCATGCTCATTCCTTAGTAAGAAGGGTTTAATGCAGAGCTTGTCCACAGCCGGTAAATTTTTTATTATCTAATCTAATGCTTACAGTGCTAGAAAATGACCGGTCACTCATAGTATCCGCACATGGCTTGGCACTTAGGGTAATGGATAAGGTATGTGCGTTATTTTTTAATTGATACTCGCTAGTATGAGACGCAGTATCGATTAGAGGTTTAGAAGTTTCAAATTCATATCTATCTTGTCCGTAATGACTGGTAAAAATGGTTGTTTGATCGTGTGTTATTTCTAATGACCAGCCAGGCTCGTTACCGACTGCTCTATAATCTACGCCATTTAGTTTGGCATGTTCCCAGATAGCTTGAGCGCGATTGTTAGTGCAGTTCTTATAAATCTGAGCTGTATTTTCAAATATTGCGGTTTTTCCCTTATTCCAAAAAGTAGCTGATCCATCACTAAATTTACTACCCGAAGCAGCAGGTATTTGTGGCAAAGAGAGAGTTTTAGTAGGTAAAAATACCCATGCTTTTTCAGCTTCAATTCTAGCCACAAAACTTTTATTATCAGCGCAGTGATAAACATAAGTTTGTGCGGGGGATCTAATCTGAGTAGTTGAAGTGCCTGCTGTGATTTGATTGCCACTACAAGCAGTCAAAAGCGTTAAAGATAATAACGATAAATTTGTTGTTAACAATTTCATTAATTTCTCTCAATTTTTAAGAATATAAAGAGGGAGGTTTGTATTTTTTATATTTAGAGTAGAGCGTAGCTTCAGTCGACTAATATTTATCAGTGACAAACTGAAGCCACATTTCAAGTAAGTGTTACGATTATGAATCCAAAGGAATTCTAATTTTTTGCCCTGGATAAATAAGATCAGGGTCTTTAATGACTTCTTTATTAGCTTCAAAAATACGCGGGTACTCGCCGGCATTGTTATAATATTTTTTAGCAATTTTAGATAAAGAATCACCGCTTTGAATAAGGTAGTATTCGACATTAGTAGGCTCTAACGCGGCAACTATATCGGCTTCAGTATTCGCTGAAACTTCGTTAATTTGAAATTTTGGTATTACTTTAGTAACGCCTTTAACATTTCCCGCCATAAGTACGGCTATTTGCGCTGCTTCAAAGGTATTAGACTCAGCAATCAGTGTTGCTTCACCATCTTTAAATATTACGCTAAGATTCTCTACCCCTGGGTTGTTCGACAAGATATGATCGGTAATATTTTTAGCCGCATCCGCATCGCTAGTGAAAAGTTTACTGCCTATGTCTTTGGCAAAATCAAAAAGTCCCATGTGTACCTCTAGTAATAATCAATTAAAAGAATTTTTTAGCTAAATTAAGTAAATCATCAGTTACATCGCCATCGTTATTGGCATCTAAAAATGAAGTGACCATGCCGACAACAGGGCTAGCATTACCACCTAGTAAACCACTTAAATCTAAATTACCTACACCACCGATAGCGCTATTACTGGTTTCTTTGCTTAAAGCCCCCATCATAGCGGTCGCAACTAAAGGTAATAGTTGCTTAACGATATCATTACTAACGCCGGTAGATTGCGCAGTTTGAGCGGCAATATTTCGACGGGCTTCTTTATTACCTAATACATGACCTAAAATTGCATTACCTTCATTAACGGCAGAAGCATCAGCTAAAGCTTGGGGGTCATCAATATAGTGCTGATGATTTCCCTTACTTAAAGCACCAATTAACTGATCAATACCGCCTGATTGATTAACATTAGTCTTTACTCCTTGAGAAAGAGCAGGTAATAATTGACCCATAACATTTTGCACATCAGTGCTATCAATGCCGCTATTTTTTGCTAATTGAGCCACTAGTTGAGCATTCTGACTGCTTAAAAGTGTATCTAAAATTCCCATTAAATCTCCTTGATATAAAAATCTCTAGCTTAGAGTTATTATTATTTAATAAAAACAGTGCATTATGATTATTTCATGTAGCTTAAATCAAGAAAACACATTGCTTGAATATAAAACATTTAAACTGTTTCTACTAGCGCTATATTCGGGGTAGACTGTGAAAAAAGATCTATAAAAGTTATTTACCCTAGGATTTCTCTGGGTAGATGATGATTTAATAAATAGGCAAGACAAGGAAAAGACATGCAAAGTAATACTCAATATCAAGCTGATGTATTAGAACGGTTTATCCCGATTAGTTTAAGTCGGTTGATTAGTGATTTATTAACTGCTGAGTTACTCCCTACTGAGCAGCACAAAGCATTTAAACAATTTTGCTCAACTTATACCTCTTTATTCCATGCTCAATCTCATGCGCATCTACAGAATTTAAAGCAACTGTATTTACCATTTAATCCTGATCGAGATACCTTAATTAATGCGCAAGAAAACTCCGATACACAGCTAACGCATTTAAAAGACAAGCTGTATGACATGTTAGAAGATGCTAATTATGAGCGAATTTCAGAGGATGATTTGAATGAGGCTTTAAATAAAATTTCGCCTTATGGCGTACAAGTTTCTGTCGATTTTGAAGACTTCTCAGAAGTCGCTTTGTTTTATCGTGGCTCGGCAATACAACAAAAACTATATCGAAATTGGAAAAAATTCAGTTTTAAAAAACAGCCCATTGATATTTTAATCTATCGTCGTTTATTTGTTTTACTACAGCCGAAAAATCGCCAGCAATGGATAGAGCATTTTATAAATAATAAAAAAATGTCGGTACAAAAAGCTGAAAAAAAAGCCGATGAAGCACTAAAAGTATTTGGCATTAGCAATGACAATGATGTCGTGTATTTAAAATTATTTAAAGATATTCCACGTGAAGATTTGGAAATGCAATTTCCTAATACACGCATACAAATGCGCCTTTTCGATAAAATTAAATTAGCCGTAACGGGAGGCGGAGGAACCGCTGGCGGCGTAATGGCAACCATTGGTAAACTCAGCGCTACCATTGACCCCATCTCTGCATTAATTGCGATTGGTGGTTTATTGGGCTTGTTATGGCGACAAATCTCTAAGATTTTTTCGCAGAGAGCTAAATACAGCGCCACTTTAACCAAGAATCTGTATTTTTATAGTTTAGATAATAATATGGGTGCGCTGACTTATTTAGCTGATACGGCTGAAGCGGAAGAATGTAAAGAAGCGATACTCGCGTACTTCTTTTTATTAGTTGATGGTGAAACGAGTCGAGCTAATTTAGATCAGCGTATTGAAAGTTATATACAGGAAAAATATGAGATTCCCATGGATTTTGAAATTGATGATGGCCTAGCCAAACTACACAAATCATCGTTATTATCGCGTTCTGATCAATTGATCAACGCCATTCCCTTAGCTGAAGCAAATAGTCGATTAAGACAGCAGTGGGATCAGGTGATTGATAATAAAGTGATAGCTTAAATGAGGATAAAAAATGTCTGAAGAAATTAAACAAGAAAAAAAAGTGGCTTATAGTCGTGAAGAGGAAGCAGGGTTTTTAGAAAAAATAGGCGTTAAATATTATCGCTATTTGGCGCAAAAATCAGGTACAGCGGACATGGAAAATGTCAGTATCGATGACTTGGCTCCCGATATTACTTTAAAAACGCTGTCTGCCAATATTACCGCTTTTGCCTCGGTTATTGCATTTGCCATTGGTGCTTTAACCACTTTTGTCACTATATGGGTCGAGTGGACTTATATGTATACTATGGATAGCACTTCTTATTATTTACTCTATGGCAGTGTGCTTATCGTGATGCTGGTTCTTGAAATGTCAGTATTATTTTGGCTAGGCATGAAAATAGTCTATAGCTTGGCCTGTTTGACGGGTCATAATCAGGCGGTAAAAGGTTCCTGTTTACCCGGTGATGATGCAGTGCCGAATCTTTTAGCGCGTGCGGCTTTGGAAGTACCCGATCCAATTATTCATTACTTAGGGATAGACCCACTTAAACATTTATCTAAATCTAAACTGCTTATGGTCGCTTTTTTATATAAAGCGAAAGTTATTTTGAGTAGTATGCTGGTTAAATTTATCTGTATTCGTCTTTTTGGTAAAGGTGAAGTACGATTTACTTTTAGCTGGGTCGCTATTCCCATTACCGGTATCTGGGATGCATACACTTTATATAAAGTGGCCAGAGAAGCTCGCTTAAGACTCTTTGGAAATAAATTAGCGGAACATATTATTAGTGATATTTTAACCGATGAATTGATTGATCAGCTTGGTCCAAAAGCACGCGAAGGATCAGTTCGAGCGATTGCAACCATGATGGTGTTAGCGCAGAATTATCATCCCAACATGTTAGTGTTATTAATCCGTTTATGTGACAAATTTAATATCGAAGAAAATAAAGAATACGATAATTGGGAAGATTTCCTAATTATTCTCGATGAAGTCTCAGAACCAGAGCGTAATTTTTTACTGGATTTACTCAGCGTCTCAGCCGCTTTTGATGGTCATTTATCACAACTAGAACGTTTTCATTTACCGCAAGCTTTTAAAGAACACACAGAAGTGTATATGGTGCGTACAGAAAAGCTAAAAGATTTATTATTAAATGGTGAGCTACATGCTGCGAAAGAATTGTGTGTTTTGGATTTAAATGTGGGTTAAAAGTTGGGAGAGGGCAGTGTTTTTTTGTCCAGCCATGACTAAACTGCTGGATAATATCGGGTTATCAGGGTGAATTTGCTTGATAATAATATAAGTTAGGTGCATGAGTAAAAGTCACAATGGCTAATATCGAAAGAAGAATTTCAGCAGCGTTAGCGAACGGCGCAGAGTATTTGGCTCTGGGTGAAATTGCGGCGAATACAGGCCTTCTAGTAAGTCAGGCCCCGAGGAACAATGCCAACTTTGACATCATTGTGAATAGCCATGATTGTACGAAAGGATGTCGAGTCGAGGTCAAGCACAGTCGTTCTGGATTTAAAGCAAATATTAAGGGTGGGGATTATGATGTATTAGTATTTATCTATCATCCATGCAAAATTGAGAACGGAAAAATTCTCTACGAGAGAGACTCAAAGAGAGAAATATATGTGTTCCCAAACGAGATAGTACAAAACAACATTGAAGGAAAAACAGGAACAAATTTCAACCCAAAGAAAATCGATGGGGGGCATGAAAAGTATCGTGACGCATATTTTTACATCATGCAAAAATGCACATAACGAATAAGGATAGATTGTGTGATCAAAGCGAACCACAATCTTATCTGGCTGTTGGACAAGCCCAAAGTTCAGGTTAACCCTTATATAAGAAAATACCTTTTTGTGCTTTTTCTTTTTTACCTTGCGCTACTTTTCTCAAGCAAGTATTTCTTGTTCCCAAACTCCGTTGGGAATAAGAAGTCTCGTAGTCTCGTAGCCCGTATGAAGCTTGCGTAATGCGGGATTTGTTGCATAGTATTTCCTGTATTACGCAAGCTCCATACAGGCTACTTGCTAAATTTTCGGGTAATATCGGATTTTCAGGGTGAATTTGCTTGATAGTAATATAGTTAGGTTTTTTTGAAAATTAATTACCGCAACCTTTACCTAAGTTTTTATGGAAATATGAGCTATTTTTTATGCTGGAGAGGCTAATGAGTTTTAGTTATCAAAAAACAGAAAAAAGGCGAGGGATTGAATTAATCCTGAAATCTACGCTATGTTATTTGATGTGGCTGTGTCTTTATTTCGGAGCAGAGGCGGGGAAAGGATATGGAGAGTTCGAGGTTTTTATACTGAACGCTGGAATTTTCTTTGGTGCGTTAATATTTTTTTTAGATGGTTATTATATGTATCGGAGCTCAGGAGGTTGGGATATTAAAATAACAGATACCGAAGTAATTTGGAAAAGTTCTTCAGTGCGTGATCCGAAAAATTTCAAAGTACCTATTAAGCAAATATTGAAAATTATTTACGTGTATGGTCCAGCGGTAGAGAGTAGTACCTCTTGTTGTTTACACCTAACTGATGGAAAAGAAATTGAATTAAAGGACTTATCCTCAGGTGTAAATCTAAAAAAATTTTTTAAGGCTTTAAAAAAACTTGGTATAAAGGCTGAAACTATACCATGAATTATGTGGTCATTATTATGATTTTAGTTGGGATTTAAGTAACAATGCTGGAATTTTTTAAACTATAAATATTGCTGCAAACAACACCTAACCAGCAAGCTTCATACGGGGTATTCATTGCATCGATTTCCCGTATTCCGTAAAACTCCATACGGGCTACAAATTCAGGAAATTACGTTATAAGCAGCCAAGGTAGAGCAGTGTTTTTTGCCCACCCAAAAGACTAACTAACACTCAATCAAATTAACCGCCAAACCACCTCGTGAAGTTTCCTTATATTTAGTTTGCATATCCGCGCCTGTTTCGCGCATGGTTTTGATCACTTTATCTAAAGAGACAAAATGCGTACCATCGCCGCGTAAGGCAATACGCGCTGCATTAATTGCTTTAACAGCACCCATGGCATTGCGCTCGATACATGGAACTTGCACTAATCCGCCAACGGGATCGCAGGTCAGACCTAAATTATGTTCCATGCCGATTTCAGCGGCATTTTCCACTTGTTCCGGTGTGCCGCCTAATACTTCGGCTAAAGCACCTGCGGCCATCGAACAAGCGACACCGACTTCACCCTGACAACCCACTTCGGCACCAGAAATAGAGGCGTTTTCTTTATATAAATAGCCAATAGCGCCCGCTGTGAGTAAAAATCGAATCACGCCATCTTCATTGGCATCTTTACAAAATTTCCAATAATAATGCAGTACGGCGGGAATAATACCCGCTGCGCCATTGGTCGGTGCGGTGACCACGCGACCACCGGCAGCATTTTCTTCACTGACGGCTAAGGCGTATAAATTAACCCAATCTAAAGTGCCCATCGGCACGGTTGCTAAGGGTGAATCTTGTTCATTGAGTAGTTGTTGATATAGACCTGCGGCTCTGCGTTTGACTTTCATACCACCGGGTAAGATGCCTTCTTGAGTTAATCCACGTTGTACACAGGCTTGCATGGCTGCCCAGATATGCAATAAATTGCGTTTAATTTCGCCTTCACTGAGCCATGCTTTTTCGTTATTAAACATGATATGACTAAAAGAACATTTATGGGTCATGCACAGTTTTAATAATTCATCGGCGTTTTTAAACGGATAAGGTAAACAGCTATCACCGTTATCATAATTAATTTCCGTATCAGTTTCGCTGACGATAAAACCACCGCCGACGGAGTAAAATTCTTTATCTAGTAGCGTTGTTTGGTTCTTATCTTTTGCGCTAAAACGCATGCCATTAGCATGAAAAGGGAGGGCTTTACGGTGGAAAATAACGCTTTCAGTTTCCATGAATTTAATCGGATATTGGTTTAATAAGCGAAGTTCGCCGGATTGTTCAATAGTATTGAGTTTGTCGTTAATTGTGTCTGGGTCGATTGCATCAGGTGTTTCTCCGAGCAAACCGAGTATCACGGCTTTATTGCTGCCATGGCCTTTTCCGGTTGCACCTAGAGAGCCAAAGAATTCTATGCTGATGTTTTCCAGTGCGGATAAGTTGCCTTGTTCTTCCAGTGCCTGTGCAAAAGTCAACGCGGCTCGCATCGGGCCAACGGTGTGTGAGCTGGAAGGGCCGATACCAATTTTAAAAAGATCAAAGACGCTGATAGCCATGCTTGAGTACTCCAATAGTGTTAGTTTTCAAGAAAAGGCGAAGGTGTGAATGTTTCACGTGGAACATTGAACAAGGGTGTGGCTTTAGAGGCTGTGAAAGCATTCAGTATAATCCCCCTCCTTATCAAGCATAGGTATCTACACAACTTTTTGACATTAAAATACAACGAGTTACAAGTCAGGATAGCTCCCTCTCCTGTTGGAGAGGGTTGGGGTGAGGAGAATAAAATCAAGGCTTTACCTTTCCCCTCATCCAACCTTCTCCCTCTGGAGAAGGCTTTTAGACTTGTGTAGATACCTATGCCTTATCAAGGAGGGGCTAGGGGAGGTTTTCTCTTTAATTAAAACATAAGTAGGTTCAAAAGCTTATGATTTTATAGACCCCCCTCAATCCCCCCTTTACCAAGAGGCATAGGTATCTACACAAGTTACATCGGGAAAAAATCCTGCGCAGTTTCTCGTAAATCCGCCAACTCCTCAGAAGAATAGCAATCTAACACCTCTTGCATTGAAAGGAATACCCATAACCCAGACAGTAAGGCAGGGTTAGTAAATGATTTACCCCATTTCATTTGTTTTCCACTTAATTTGATGAGGAAAATACGGAAAGCCTCTGCTTTTTTTC
>Ga0209825_1000106_pt1 | contig 86208 bp, 68 predicted proteins | sample EN8Hudsemesocosm_FD_184631 | JGI IMG/M metagenome (GOLD analysis project Ga0209825, IMG submission 184631) | Methane-oxidizing microbial communities from mesocosms in the Hudson Canyon - EN8B Hudson Canyon (SPAdes) (version 2) | ecosystem: Environmental > Aquatic > Marine > Cold seeps | place... | reverse complement strand
AAAACCGTGTCCCGGCTCGCCGAGAACATTTTCTTTAGGGATGCGAACCTGATTAAAAAACAACTCCGCCGTATCTTGCGCTTTCATGCCCATTTTGGCCAAATTACGACCGCGTTCAAAGCCCTCCATGCCACGCTCAACAATGCATAAAGTCATTGCATGAGGGTTATTGTCGGGGTCGGATTTGCCAGCCACAATAATGTAATCTGCATTGATGCCATTAGAGATATAGGTTTTTGAGCCATTCAGTACAAAATGATCACCCTCTTCTTTGACCGTAGTGCGCATGCCTGCCAAGTCGCTGCCAGCATCGGGCTCGGTCATGGCAATGGCAAGAATCTTTTCACCGCTCACACAACCGGGTAAAAAACGTTCCTTCTGTTCATCACTGCCGAAGTTATCGATGTAGGGGCCCACCAAACGGCTGTGTAGGGTGTTAAACCACTCACCAGTTCCGGCGCGACAAGACTCCTCGATGATCACCTGCTCAAAACGAAAATCACGATCGCCCGTGCCGCCATATTGCTCGTCAGGCCAGATCATCAAGAAACCCTGATCGCCGGCTTTTTTAAAGGCTTCGCGATCGACGATACCCTGTTCCCGGTAGCGCTCCATATTGGGCGCAATTTCCGCTTCCAGAAATTTGCGAAAGGCGCCGCGAAACATTGTTTGCTCTTCGGTAAAACTTCTCATACTGAAATATCCTTACTTGCCCGGGCGGCCCGGGCATCACATTCTTATAGGAAAGCGGCTAGACGAAGGTTTCACCCGACGCAATTTTCTCAGCCACAATGGCTGGGCAGGTAAAGCGCTCGCCAAATTCAGCACTCATTTCCGTACAGCGCTTTTGAAATTTTTCTAGGCCGTAGGTATTCACAAATTGTAGATAGCCTCCAGTCCATATAGGGGCACCAATGCCCATTATAGAACCGATGTTGCCATCGGCCACTGAGCGCAAAACATTGGTTTCCAAACATTTTAGCGATTCAATCACTTGACGGAATAAGAGTCGATCTTTGATGTCTTGCTCGGGTAGCGAGACCTCAGCGCGATGGAACTTTTCAAGCAATTTTGGCCAAATATTTTTGCTGCCATCAGCACCATAGGTATAGTACCCGCCGTCGTGATGACGACCGCCTCGGCCATTTTCGTCCAACAAAAAGGTCAGCACTTTTTCTTGCGCGGCAGCTTCGCCAAATTTGCCTTTAACGCCCATGTCGGCCCAGGTATCCATAGCCTTTCTAGACAGTTGCTGACTGGTTTCATCGTGCACAGTCAAGGGTCCTACAGGCATACCGATGGCTTTACCCATATTGTCCACAATCACTGGATGCAAACCCTCTACAACCATACGCGCGGCTTCATCTAGATAGGTGCTAAAGGTGCGCGAGGTAAAGAAGCCCAGAGAATCGTTGACCACAATAGGCGTTTTCTTAATTTGACGAGAGAAGTCATAGGCTTTAGCCAGTGTTTCATCACTGGTTTTATCGCCGCATATAATTTCCACCAAAGGCATTTTGTCTACCGGTGAAAAGAAATGAATGCCGATAAAATTCTCTGGCTTACTAGAGGCTTCCGACAACAAATTGATCGGCAGTGTTGAAGTATTTGAACCCCACACACCGTTCTCAGCTAGGTAAGACTCGGTGGAAGCTGTAATTTTATTTTTCAGTTCAACATTTTCAAACACAGCTTCAATAATCAGATCGCAGCCCTGCAAGTCGTCGTTGCTTGCCGTGGGTAAAATCAAAGCAAGTACTTCGGCTTTTTTCTCTTCCGTCATGCGCCCGCGAGAGATACGCTTGTCTAACAATTTTTCGGTATAGGCTTTACCTTTGTCGGCGGCCTCTTGCGTCATATCCTTAAGAATCACTTCAATGCCGGCCATCGCCGATACATAGGCAATGCCCTGGCCCATCATACCCGCACCCAAAATGCCCACTTTCTTGGTTAGGTTTGGTGCCACCTCTTGCGGTCTAGATGCACCGCCATTAACTTTATTCATTTGGAAAAAGAATGTGCTGATGAGGTTTTTCGCCTCTGGCGTCATCACCAACTTAGTGAGACCGCGAGATTCAACTCGCAAAGCCGCATCGAAATCTAAGCGAGCCGCTTCTACCGCACAATCAAGAACTTCAACCGGCGCCGGCAGTAGGCCGCGTGTTTTTTGCGCCAACATGGCTGGTGCCGCCATAAGTACCTGTGCAAGTTTGGGAGAACCCGCCCCGCCACCTGGTATTTTGTGACCCTTTTTGTCCCAAGGCTGTATCGCAGCTTCTGCATTCCCCTTAACTTCAAGGATGTAAGCTTTTGCGCGAGGCAGAAGAGCCTCTAGTGAATCAACCAGTTCATGAATCATACCGGCCGCGAGTGCCTTAGCAGGCACAACTTTTTTACCTTCCATGAGGTAGGGTAAGGCCGTCTGCAAACCGAGCAGATTAACCAATCTCACCACTCCGCCACCGCCGGGCAACAAACCCAAACCAACTTCTGGCAGACCAATTTGTACAGACTTATGATCATAGGCAATGCGGTGATTACACGCCAAGCAGATCTCAAAACCGCCGCCCAAGGCCGCGCCATTCATTGCCGCTACTACCGGCACTGGTAATTTTTCTAAACGGCGCAACTGCGACTTAACGGCTTCAACGTTACTAAAAAATAATTCTGCATCACTGGGCTTTGCCGCCAACAGGTCGTGCAAATCACCGCCAGCAAAAAAGACTTTTTTCGCGGAGGCAAACACCACACCGCTCAGTTCAGTTTCCGCTTCCAGCTTTTCTACCGTCTCGGCCATAGCAATGCCGTATTCTCTGTTCATGGCATTCACGGGGCCGGTCATGTCCATGGTGACGGTTACAATGCCGTCGGCGTCTTTCTCGTACTTAAATACACTCATGATTTTGTTCCTAAGCTTCGCTTAAATTCGGAGGTGGTCTGCGTTTACACGCGCTCGATAATGGTGGAGATACCCATGCCACCACCCACACATAAAGACAGCATGGCGCGCTTCAGACCGCGTCGCTCTAGCTCGTCTACCATGGTGCTAACCAACATGGCACCCGTAGCGCCCAATGGGTGGCCCATGGCAATGGCGCCGCCGTTCACGTTGGTGATCTCGTGGCTAATATCCAAGTCTTTCATGTAGCGCATGGCCACCGAGGCAAAGGCTTCATTAATTTCCCAAAGATCAATATCAGAGGCCTTCAATCCTGCTTTTTGTAAAGCCTTTTTGGCCGCAGGGCCCGGGCCTGTGAGCATAATAATTGGGTCTGTTGACAGCACAGCCGTGGCCAAGATACGAGCGCGCGGCGTTAGGCCTAGGTCTTTGCCCGCCTTCTCACTGCCGATTAGCACCGCACTGGCACCGTCAACAATGCCCGAGGAATTTCCTGGAGTGTGAACGTGCTCAACTCGCTCAAGCTGTGGGTATTTACGTAGAATTACATCATCAAAACCGATGCTGCCGTGCAATTCAAAGGACGCCTTCAAACCACCTAGGGCCTCGAGGGTAGTGCCGGGCTTGATGAAGTCATCGCGCTCTAAAATAATGATGCCGTTTTTGTCGCGAACAGGCATAACTGACTTGTCGAAGTAACCATTGTCGCGGGCGTGAGTTGCTCGACGCTGAGACTCCACAGCGTAGGTGTCTACGTCTTCGCGACTCCAACCTTCCAAGTTTGCAATCACGTCGGCACCAATGCCCTGCGGTACAAAACCTGTTTTATCTGCGAACGCTGTGTCACCACCCATGGCTCCACCGTTCGAACCCATAGGTACACGAGACATGCATTCAATGCCGCCGGCTAATACCAAGTCTTCCCACCCCGAGGCAATTTTTTGCGCAGCGATATTAACGGCTTCAAGGCCTGAAGCGCAGAAACGGTCGAGCTGCACGCCGGGAACTGATTCGTGCCAGTCGGCATTCTGGACAATCATTTTTGCAACGTCAGAGCCCTGTTCGCCCACTGGCGTGACGCAACCCATCACAACATCATCAACATAAGACGTGTCTAGGTCGTGGCGGGCCTGTAAACCTCTCAACAAGCCTGCGCCAAGATCAATGGGCTTCACTTCGTAAAGCGAACCGCTGGTTTTGCCCTTGCTGCGCGGCGTGCGTACAGCGTCGTAAATGTATGCGTGGTGGGTCATGTGCTGCCTCTCAATATGGATGGTAAGGTCATTTACCTCATCATGCCCCAGCGCCAGCCCTATTTCCATGTCATAGGGGTTCATAATTATAATCATTTTGTTACAATTCATGGCAATTTCTATAAATGAGTAAACTACTGTGAAATCGGTTACCGTCGCACCGGCGTTTATTAAGGCCATGCTTGAAGGCGCTGTATCTAAGGGATATAACGCCGAGGACATACTAGAGGCTCAAGGAATTCCGGTACAAACACTCTACAATGAAAGGCTGCGCGTCAGTTCCGAGGATTTTGCTCGGTTATCTCAATCGCTCACAGTGCTCTTGCGAGACGAAACTATGGGTTTATTGGCCGAACCCCAGAAGATGGGCACGTTTAAACTGCTGGCACGCGCAAGTATTGGCAGCCGCACCTTGGCGGAATCGCTGCGCCAGTGGAAAGACGGTATAAACCTGTTAGCGGGAAGTATTTCAGGTTACACCCAATTTACCGATGATATTGGCACCTACGCGATAGACGCACAGCTGGCTTCGAGCACTACCACCAGCTACATCATTGAATCTTCACTCTGTGCTTTGCACCGGACGCACTGCTGGTTAGCCGGCGATTTCATTCCTATCCAACAAGTACAATTGCGTACGCCCATGCCCAGCTACGCCAGTGAATATCGCTATATGTTTTTTGGTGCTCCAGTGCTGTTCGAGCAAAAGCGAAATGCCATCAGTTTTCCGCGCGAGTCGCTGCTGCTGGAGCCGCAGCGAAATATGGATGAGCTAGATGAATTATTGCGCCGCCCCCAGGAAAGTATTCTGACTCAAGCCCGTCACTCAACCTCTGTGTCCATTAAGTTACGGGAATGGATGGAACGCTGCTTTCGACAGGGTTCAAACAACCCTCAACTGCCCCTTGCCGCGATTCATTTTGGCACCACCCCGCAGACACTGCGTCGTCGCCTCAAAACTGAGGGTTATTCATTTCAGCAACTAAAAGAAGACACTCGGCGAGATCTCGCATTCCACCTGATTACTAACAAGCATCTTAAAATCGAAGCGGTGGCCTTTGAGCTTGGGTTTACTGAAGCGAGTAATTTTATTCGAGCATTTAAGGGCTGGACTGGCATGACGCCGCTTGCCTATCGTAATTTGCGGCGGCACGGCTAGGGGGAACTACAGCCCACGGGCAGAGATTTAGGGCCGGTAGGCCGTAGGCGCTTTGTTGGTCCACTGTTTAAACGAGCGATAAAAGCTGGAGCTGTCGCTGAAACCCAGTAAGTGTGCAATGTCTTCCATGGCCAGATCAGAATTTTCTAGGTAGCGAATCGCTATTTCCTTTCGCACGTTATTGAAAATTTCTTTATAAGACGTGCCCAGGTCTTTTAGCGCACGCCGCAAATTGCGCTCGCTCATCGCCAACTCTAGGGCAACGCCCTGCACACTGGGGAAGTTGTCTGGATGTCTTAGCAAGGCCATATGCACCTTGCTCACAAGACTGCGCTTGGAATCTTGCTGCTCAAGCATTTCATCGCAGAGCTTGAGTGCGAGATCTTCGGTTATTCTGTTGTAACTTTGATTGTTAATCTGCAGACAGCTCTCTGGGAACACTAACTGACTGACCGGGGCGTCAAACACCAGAGGACAGCCAAAAAACTCTTGGTAGTGGTCGACATAGCTGGGCTCGGGGTAAGCAAAATGAGCTTCCAGTATGTCCATCTCAGTGCTGCCAAAATCTCGCGCTATATTGAGTGTGCCACAGAGGTCCTCTTCAACAATCAATCGAAATAATTCTGGTTCCACGGGGTGAATAGGGGTTGATTTACGAGTCCACAAACCCTCGGAGACGTTCATCTCTAGAGTGGTGAGATTAGTTGATGTCTGGTAGTAGCTGGCGGATATATACAAGGCGTCCCAACCATTTTTACAGCTGGCAATGGCATAGCCCAACATACCAAGATCACTTAGGCTCTCTCTCTTGCCGATCTCCAAACCCAGTGCCGGGTTGCCACTGAGCTGCAAGGCATTTTTCAAAATACCTAGACTTTGATCAAAAGATAACAGAGTGTCCAAGTGGTCTAGTTCTTCACGCCCAATGCCGGTATTTTTGGTCAGTTCTTGAACATCAACATCTAGCTCTTGGAGAACTTTTTTCAGCAATTGAAATAAGTAAATGGGAATGACAGGGTCAGACCGCTCAAACTTGGGCAGAGGTGCGCGCAATGTCTCGTTTATGGATTTGATAGTGAAACCACTCCCTCAATATTTTCTTTATGGCCGCATTTGTAGCGCTCTGGCCATTTATGTGGTTTTAGTCATAAACGAATATTTTTAAGATGTGCCTAGGGTGAAGACTAATTTTTCCTGTGACCGAGTATACACAGGTAACCCGCCAACAAAAAATGATAATAAATCGAGAGAGGACGTCCCAATGTTTGCAAGCACACGACTTTCTACAAAACTAACGGCTAATAATATTCAGCGCGGCGCCATGACCCTTGGGTCTCATCAATTATTGGCTCTGGCGATCATGGCGACCTGCAGCACCTCGGCGCTGTCTCAAGACTCAATCTTTCTGGAAGAAATCGTCGTTACTGCGCAAAAACGCGCGCAAAGTATCCAAGACGTTCCCATTGCAATTAGCGCCATGTCTGCAAACTTTATCCAAGACGTGGGCGCCCAAGATATTAGTGACCTAGGTATACACACACCAGGCCTCGAGACTCGTGTAACCCAGCCTACTCAGCCCCGCTTCAGTATTCGAGGCATCTCTACCAGCGACTTTGGCATTGGCGCCGACCCCGCCGTGGCGGTTTATGTGGACGGAGTATATTCTGGTCGCTCGGGTGCTTCCTTAACGGCTTTTCAGGATATTGAACGTGTTGAAGTATTGAAAGGGCCACAGGGCACCTTGTTTGGTAAAAATGCCGCCGCAGGCGCCATCCACTTAATTTCAAAGAAACCCAGCGACGAATTTGAAGCGAGGCTGGGCATGAACATGGGCAATTACAACAAGCAAAAATTTGAAGCCATGGTGAATGTGCCGCTTTCAGATGACTTGGCCCTACGAATAAACCTGATGGATAACAATCGAGACGGTTACCGAAAGAACCGTTTTAACGGCGAGAAATTGAGCGATGAAAATAACGGCGGTGCTCGTGCCAGCCTGCGTTGGAACGCTAGCGAAGACACCCAAGTAATAGCCCAAATAGATTACTCAAACCTGGACCAAAATGCCGCGGTTGATAGCAGCCTATTATTTGGCGACGCCTACGGAGATACGCAGTTAGATGTAACGCCACACGAAACTCTAGACTTGTGGGGCGCATCTATTACCGTTGAATCAGACTTTGACAAGGTAGTGCTGAGCTCTATTACCGCCATCAAGCGATTTGAAACTAATAACTTGCGAGACGAAGATGGCACCGATTTATTCGCGTCCACAGCGGGCGCTGTTCCGCTGTTCTTCACAACCGAAAACGTAGAAGAAAACACCTTCTTCAGCCAGGAATTTCGCTTAACGTCTCTGGCGGAAGACGACCTTCGCTGGAACCTAGGGCTAATGTATTCCCGAGAGCACGGCAAACAAGACACCCGCACAGTTTTAGCGAACGGTATCATCAACGCCATCATCGGACCCTTCCTTCCCCCCAACGATTTGTTTCCCGAGCAAGCCAGTGGCGACTTGGTTAGCACGAGCGCGGCGGTTTATGGCGACATGACTTACTCGCTCACAGAAGAGCTGAGCTTAACCGCAGGCCTTCGTTATACCCGCGACAAAAAAGAGTACGAATTGACAACGCTCTACAACCTTTACGGTTTTGGCATTCTCTTCCCAGTGGCAACAGACGGCTTGGAAATGGACGACAGCTGGAGCAATCTCAGCAGTAGACTGGTAGTGGACTATGCCTTCGCCGAAGACGCCATGGTGTATCTCAGCTACGCCACCGGTTACAAAGCGGGTGGCTTTAACTCTACTCAGGTAGCGCTGCCATTTGACGAAGAACAGGTCAGTAACTTGGAATTGGGACTGAAAAGCACCTGGCTAAATTCACGCCTGCGCATGAATGCATCGCTGTATTCTTACGTATACGAAGATTTACAAGAGTACGCCGAAATTCCTGATGCAAATACAGGCATAACTCAACTCATCATTCGCAATCAGGACGCTGAGGGGCAAGGTTTGGAAGTAGATCTAACTTGGGCCGCTACTGAAAACCTAACCGTGAGTGCGAACTACAACTACCTCGATACCGAAGTCACAGAGTTTCAGCTTCTGGGTGCCGAGACCGCTGTGGACGATCGCACAGGGAAACCTCTCACCAATGTGGCCGAAGAAACTTATAACCTAGGTGCTGAGTATGTCATCAGCCTAGGCGCAGCCGGTGAGTTGTCTATGCGTGTTGATTATAGTTATGTTGGCGACAGAGATTATCCACCTCTGCATTCAGCTGACCCCACAGCGCAATTCTTAGCCGACCAAAATATAAACCAACTGACAGACGCCTATGACAATATCAACGCCCGCATAACTTACCGCGATGCCAGCGAACATTGGCAAGCATCCTTATGGGGACAAAACCTGACTGATGAAGAGTATCTGTATAGCCTCAGCGAAGGTTCAACAACTATCGGTTCTCCGTCAGGCATTCGCTCCAATCCAAGATTCTACGGTTTGGATGTGAGCTATCACTTTTAATGCGAGCGAAACTTTGAACGCAATTATTAATCCCCAATAAGGAGACCTGTGTTTGTGAGCATTAAGGGCCTTTGCACCCTGTTTTTGGGTGCGTGTATTTCAATGTTGATGACAGGCTGCGGTAGCGACGCGCCTGAAATCAACTCAGCCGTGATTTTGCAAAATGCCAAATCGCTAATGCCGGCCGATGCCGAGCTTGCAGAGGTTTACGGCCGCAGCTGCATTTCTTGCCACGCTGTTGCCGACACCGTCGCGCCATTAACCGGCGACCGACAGTCGTGGGAACCTCGTATGGCTCAGGGCATGGACGTGCTGTTGATCATGTCATTGATGGTTACGGAGGCATGCCTCCTTTAGGCTTGTGTATGGAGTGTGAACCCGAACAATTTCGCGCCTTGATTGAATTTATGGCGCAGTGAATTATTTTAGATGCTGTTTTTTTACCCAATAGTACTTCCGAAATAGAATATTGATGTGCAGGAGTTACACCAAAGATGAACCGTCGCAACTTACTCAGCCTTATGATTTCGACAGCCGCAGGCACGGCGCTGGCACCCGCCTTGTCACTGGCCAACTCTGCGACAACGGTAGGCGCAATTACGGCCCAAAAAACAGCGCGCAGATCGATTGCATGGCGCAATTGGTCGGGCTCTGAAGAATGTTTCCCACAGGCCCGTAAAGCGCCAGGAAGTGTCGCCGAATTACAAGAATTGATCACCAGCACGAAGGGTTGTGTACGTCCCGTAGGCGCGGGTCACTCCTTTATGCCACTAGTGCCCACTGACGATACTATTGTTTCGTTAAGTCGCTTAAGCGGCGTGATCTCTCACGATGCCGCAAGCCATCAAGCCGTCATTAGAGCTGGCACACGCTTGGCCGACATCGGCCGCCCACTCGGCGAGCTTGGCCAGGCTATGATTAACATGCCCGACATTGACGAACAAAGCCTCGCGGGCGCACTGGGAACCGCCACCCACGGCACCGGAACCACGCTTGGTTGTCTGCCTGATTTTGTTGAGGGGCTGCAATTGGTTACCGCCAAAGGCGAAGTGATTAATTGCGATCGACAACACAACAGCGATATTTTTGCGGCTGCCCGTGTCAACCTTGGCGCCCTAGGTGTATTAACCGAAGTGCGCATGCAAAATATGCCCAAGTACACCTTGAAACGAGAAACAACTTGGCACCCCATTGAAGAAATACTTGAAAATGCAGAGTCTTTAGCGGACAACAATCGCAACTATGAATTTATTTATGTTCCATTTTCGGGAATGGGCTTCAATGATATACACAATTTCACCGATGAAGCCCCTTCCACAACAGGAAAGATAGATCCCAATGACGGCTCTGAAACCCTGAAGCAAGTTCGCGACTGGCTAAGCTGGTCGCCAAAAATTCGCGAACTGGCACTCAGCAGCGTCGCCAAAGGCATTGAAAAGGAAGTGGTAGTCGCCAACTCTTGGGAAAACTATGCCAGCGAGCGAAACGTACGCTTTAACGAAATGGAATATCATTTACCAAGAGAACACGGCCTCAAAGCATTTCGTGAAGTGAGAGCAATGGTGGAAAAATATTTCCCTGAGATCTTTTTCCCTTTCGAATTTCGTTATGTCAAAAGTGACGACATTTGGCTGAGCCCTTTTTATGGTCGCGACTGCTGCTCCATCGCCGTGCACCGTTACTTCAGCGAAGACCATAAACCGATGTTCAAAGCGGTGGAAGCTATCTTCAGAAAGTATCATGGCCGACCACACTGGGGAAAAATCAACACCATGAACCGCAAAGATCTGGCGGTGAATTATGAGCGCTGGGATGATTTTAGTACTGTGCGACGGGAACTTGATCCTGAAGGAAAATTTCTGAATACTTACTTAAAAACCCTATTTGACACCGCGTAAAAGGAAGCATCATGGCAAGCACATCAGGCACTTCGCGCCGCAAAGTCTTACTGGGAGGATTAACTCTTGGGGCTCTTGGCGCCGCCGCTTATGCCAGACCAAAAATCATAGGCCAAAACCACAAGCCCTACTTTAAAGAGATGGGAGAGGCCTTAGATCGAGCTCGATTTGCTCAACCCACACTTGTTTTAGATAAAACCTTACTAGAGCAGAACATTGCACAATTGAGCAAGCATATTGGCTCACAGTTCGACTATCGGATTGTGGCCAAATCTTTGCCATCAATCCCCCTACTTGAAACAGTAATGAAAGGTGCGGGCACCCAGCGTTTGATGCTGTTCCATCAACCTTTTCTAAACCAAGTTGCTCAGCAGATACCACAGGCCGATGTATTGATGGGTAAGCCACTGCCCGTGGCTTCGGCTGAAAACTTTTATCGAGCGCTGAGTAAAGACAGTAACTTTGACCATGCAAGCCAGCTGCAGTGGCTCTTGGATACCCCCACTCGCGTTCGTCAATACCAGAGCTTGGCACAGCGACTGGGCATCACCATGCAGATCAACATAGAATTGGATGTGGGTTTGCACCGAGGCGGTATCAATCAAGCTGACGAACTCAGAGAGATTTTGTCAGTCATTGAAGCGGGTCCCGCACTTAGCTTGTCAGGCTTTATGGGGTATGAGCCCCATGTGGCAAAATTGCCCGGCGACAAGCTGGCAAGCCGCGACAAAGCGATGAAAGTGTACAGCGAGATGTTAGCCGTTGCGCGCGAGGTAACCGGCCGCAACCTTGACGAGCTGACTCTTAACGGCGCCGGCAGCCCAACCTACCGCCTGTATAACAACGCAGCGGTGCCATTGAATGAGCTGTCTGCTGGTTCTTGCCTGGTTAAACCCAGCGATTTTGACACACCGGAATTAGCCGACCACCGGCCCGCAGCGTTTATTGCTACGCCCGTAATCAAAGCGCTCGATCATCTGGAATTGCCCGGCCCCGCCGGTGTTGGCAAACTCATGACACTTTGGAACCCCAACCGGCAAAAAACTTTTTTCACTTACGGCGGTTACTGGAAAGCAAACGCAGCCTCACCTGAAGGTTTGAGCTTGAACCCTCTATTTGGGCGCTCGTCTAATCAAGAAATGTATAACGGTTCCCAGCGCATCGATTTAAAAGCCGATGATTGGGTATTTTTACGGCCCACACAAAGCGAGTCGGTATTTTTGCAGTTTGGTGAAATTGCCGTATATGAGCACGGGGAGATTGTTGATCGCTGGCCAGTGCTTAGCGAGACTCTAGGAGCAGCTTAAGGTTCGGGGTCAAGTCTTGTCTTTTGCCTTTTCCAAAGGTTCGGGGTCAAGTCTTGTCTTTTGCCTTTTCCAAAAAGGGCAAAAGGCAAGACTTGACCCCGACCATGCTAGATCATGCAATGTACATTGAGTTTATTACCATCAAGATCACGGAAGTACCCAGCATAAAAGCCTCCATCTCCTCGTGGGCCCGGCTGTCCCTCGCAAGATCCACCAAGCGCGATTGCCAGGTCATATATTTCATCTACGGTCTCGCTAGTGGCAGCCGCAAGACCGATCATAACGCCGTTGCCAACCGTTGCCGCCTCGCCATCAGCGGGGATGTGAATTGAGAACATCGGTGTATTCTCCGCCTGACCCCAGGCAATAAAGTCATCGGCCTCCATAGCCCTGCCCGCTCCCAAGGTCGTAAATAAGGCGTCGTAGAACGAAGCAGACCCTGCCAAATCATTTGTGCCAATAGTGGTGTAACCAATCATATTTCATATTCCTAATCTGAGCTCATGGCGCCTGAAGCGCTAGCGTGGCGGCTTGTCATCGCACGACTGGATGATAGCGATTTGCAAATGTGAAGACAATTTGCAAATATGCCATTAGATTTTGCAAAAATGACAACTGGATGAACTCTTGGATTGGAATGCACTTAAGATATTTATAGCGGTTGCTCACAGCAATTCCCTGGTGGGGGCTGCTGAATCGCTTGGCATGAGCCACTCTACAGTTTACCGGCGACTCAATGAATTTGAGGAGCAGGTTGGGCGCCTCTTTGAGCGCTTGAACGGTCGCTATGAGCTCACCGAAATCGGCGAAGAAATGCTCGGTCACGCACAGCGTATAAGCCATTCGTTTGCTGACATTGAGCGTGAAATAGCAGGCAAAGACACTCAACCAAAAGGTACGGTGCGAATCACAGCCCCCAGCAGCTTTTCTTACCATGAACTGCCTAAACACCTAGCGGAATTGAGTAAACTCCACCCCGATATTCAAACGGAGCTCTTGGTCACAAACTCCGAGTTAAATATGAGTAATCGCCTTGCCGATATTGCGATTCGTGTCACTCCTTCACCCCCCGAGCATTTAGTTGGCCGAGAGATTCGTCGCATCAAGTGGGGGGTTTACGCCGCCCCAGAATACCTACTACAGCAGGGTTGTCCGGAAAATTTAGAAAGCCTTCAATATCATAAAATTATCGGTGCAAGCGGCGCACTGAGTAGCCACCCAGCCTACCAATGGCTGGATAAACACCATACAGGAAACGTTATTTCACGATGCGATGATCTGGTGGCGATGTCTTACTTGTCCCAAAGCGGCCTCGGTCTGGCCCTGCTACCTGATGATTTAATGTTAGTTGGACTAGAGCGCTTATTCACTTTTAAACACGTAAAGACTAACCAGTTATGGGTTCTGACCCATCCGGATTTACGCAAAGTCGAACGCATAAAAATTGTAATGCGTTTCCTGGCCACAACTCTTTCGGAATCTTAGATCAATAGGGGCTCAGAATAGGGGGTCAGAATAGGGGGTCAAGTCTTGCCTTTTGCCTTTTGCCTTTTCCGAGCAGGCTAGACTTGATTCCCTCCCCCCTGAAAGGCAAAACACAAGACTTGACCCCCACACGCTCCTGAAAGGCAAAACGCAAGACTTGACCCCCCACACTCTCTAAAATTGTGAACAATTACTTGACCTTTTAACGATACCATCTATCATATAAGCCACTATTTTATATACATTATTGATAGCGAGTATCGTTATGGCCAGAGTATCCCAAGAGAAAAAAGAAGAAATTCGCCGCTCTATCATCCATGCTGCGGTGGAAATGTTCTCAGAAAAGGGCTTTGAATCGACCACTATGAAGCAAATTGCTCGCGAAGTGGGCATTGGTGACGCGACGATCTACAAGTATTTCCCAAGCAAAGATAAGCTTATTTTTGCTTTTTACTCTTTGCGAGCCGAACAAGCTGTTGAGAGCTACAGCCAAGAACCCGGCCTGGAGGACCACTCTCTGCAGGAAAAGCTTCAGTTACTAATTGATATCTATCTTGAAAGCTTACTGCCAGATCGGGAGTTTGTGGCCGACAGCCTGCAAATGATTATGCAGTCACCCAGCGTCTTATTTGAGGATGTGACGCCGGTTAGGAAAGAGTTTGTGGGCTTGATTCACGATATGTTTACAGAAGCGGAGCAATTGGGAGAGATCGAGAAGTCACCGTTTACAGCCTATACTGCAAAGCTAACCAACGACTTTATTCTCGCGATTTTGCTTTACTGGATTAAAGACGACTCTGATGAGTTCAGCAACACCACTCAACTGGTGGATATGTCTCTATCCCTTGGTATCGAAATCCTTAAAACTGGCATCGTTAGCAAAATGACCGACTTAGTGAGTTTCTTTGTCAAAGCACATTTGTTTAAGTTCATGGGCAGTAGTTTTCTTAACAAAATGGTTGTTGCGAAATCATTCTCTCCCTAGGAAAACACTATGCCGACTAAAACAAACATACCAACATCAAAATTAAAGCGCAGCACTTTAACCGGCATAACCGCGGCAAGAATCGGCGCAAAACATGTAGGTTACAAAGCTCGCTCTCTGGTCATGAAGAAAAAAAACGAACCCGCTTCCAGGCTTCGCCACGAGGAAGAAATCGCCGAGCTAGTATTTTCTGTACTCACGAAATTACGCGGGACAGCACTAAAAGTTTCACAGATCTTGAGCATGGAAGCTGACATTCTTCCAGTTTCTATTCGAGAAAAACTAAAGGAAGCTTGCTATCAAGTACCCCCTATCAATCGCGCTTTGGTGAGAAAACAGTTTATCCAAGAGTTCTACAAAACACCCAGCGAACTCTTTCACCATTTTGACAGCCAAGCTTTTGCCGCGGCAAGTATTGGGCAGGTTCATCGAGCCGCAACTCACAAGGGTGCTTCTGTGGCGGTGAAAGTTCAGTATCCAGGGATTTCCGCAAGCATAGAAAGTGACCTACGAATCATTGAAACGCTATTCTCAGCGCTTTCCGCCAGCAGTGATCTACTGCCACAAAAGAATGTCTTGTCGATCACTATGAACGAGATGCAAGATAGGTTGCGAGAGGAAGTTGATTATCATGTCGAAGCGGACAACATCAAATGGTTTCAAGACAATGTAAAAATTCCTGGAGTTCGCATTCCCAGCGTAGCTGAAGAGCTATCCAGCAAAAGAATCCTGAGCCTAGAGATGTTAGACGGCTTGCATTTACCCGAATGGCTGGCCACTCACCCATCACAGCAGCAACGAGATCAAGTGGGGCAGAAACTATTTGACTACTTTTGGTATTGTGCATTGGATTTACGGCGCATTAATGCAGATCTCCATCCCGGAAATTTTCTCGTGCTAAGCGACGGAAACTTGGGCGCACTCGATTTCGGATGCGTCAGAAGTCTAGGCCAAGAGTTTATTTCCTCTTTCGTGAAGCTCATTCCGGCGCTAGTGGACACCTTTCACAACGGAGGAAGTTCCGAAACACTACTTAAAGTATATCAATCGCTAAAGGTGATCTCGGAAACCGTAAGCTTGGATCAATTTAAACAAGAGATACAAGCCTCCATAGAACCCTTCGGCCGCTGGCTTTGTGAAGCCTACGCCAGTGAAGAGTTTGATTTTCGAGATAAACAGCCTTGCCCAGGAAGGCCCAGTGAAGACAGCCGAGCCTTAGTGAAATTTCTGAATGGGTTCCACCAGGAACAACTTTGTTTCGACAGGGCTCATCTCGGATTAATGAACCTGCTTACTGACATTGGTGCTGTTGTGAAAACGGATTGGATGAAATTTCACAACATCTAAAACTGATTTTTGAAAGCTAAAACTTATTATAAAGGAAGGCAGCATGGCTCAGGTCTTACTGATTACCGGTTCACTTATTTTTGGAACACTAGGGTCAATACACCTATTTTATACCTTTTTTACCCATAAATTTGACCCTCGCGACATCGAGGTGAAATACGCAATGGAGAACACCTCTCCGAGGCTGACTCAAGAAACCACCATTTGGCATGGATTAATAGGCTTTAATGCGAGCCATAGCATTGGCGCCATACTGATAGCATTATTCTTTATTCCACTCGCAATCATGCATAATGAAATCATTCAAAGTTCACTATGGTTTTCAACATTACCCGCTGGAATTGGCATTTGTTATTTGATTTTGGCCGTGAAATATTGGTTCAAGATTCCAGCCATTGGAATATCACTAGCAACGCTTTGCTTTCTGGCCGCCGCTGTAGCTTATAACACCTGAGAGAATCATGATGAAATCAGATCAAGCTGAACACACTTTACCTATTGGTCAAAGAGAAATTGACGAATTCCCGAGATTTGGCTTGTCACAATATGCTAATCGCTACAGGGAGAACTTCGGGACTGTTCAGCTCGACATTTCGGGGGAAGTAAAACAGCCCTTCGAAATAAAGATCGATGACCTAAAGAAAATCACTAGAACCAACATGACAAGTGATTTTCACTGCGTAACTACCTGGACAAAATGCGGGCTCCATTGGGGAGGCTATCGATTTGTGGACTTTTACGAAGAGTTCATTAAACCGAAGCTCGATTTCAATCACTCTGTTCACTGGGTGGTTTTTAAAAGCTTAGATGGCTATAGAGCTCGAATGTTGCTGAGCGACATTCTCGATTCAAACATTCTAATTGCGGACGAACTTAATGGTGAACCTTTATGCTCAAAACACGGCGCGCCGCTAAGGCTTGTGGCTCCAGCGCACTACGGTTATAAGAATCCGAAACATATTAACGCCATTGAACTCCACACAAAAGACTATAAGTTCAAAGCGCCTCTGCTCACCTTCATGGAACACCCAAGAGGCCGTGTAGAATACGAAGAGCGCGGACTATTCTTTCCAGCTTGGTTTTTGCGGATGATCTATCGACCACTGATACAACCTACCATAAAGAAATTTAAGATGGGTATGCTGGTAAATGAGAAAACCGAATAGTAGCGTATACAGAAGCACAAACCCTAAAACTAGTATTCTAAACACGCCATAAAGTCATGGTGCTAGTGTTTGTGCTTACTCAAATGTTGTTTCAATAAGTCTTTGCCATAATCGTTGCCATTTGGCGTACGCACAACAACATGAATATGATCACGTGTAGGCTTGTCTTGGTCATGAAGTATTCTAGTGCCAATGGGTCGCTGATGGTCAAATTCGATCAATATCACAGGGCTGTGTATTCGGTAATAAAAAACACTGTCATCTTTTGCCTCTCCAGCCCAAGCGAACCAAGTATCATCTATGTGTCTACGTACTTCGTCCATGCGCACTTTTGCGTGCCCTTCTTTGATATTACTGACAAATACGTGAATAAGTTCGAGTAGGGCTTCTTTTCGCACTGGGCTTAAGGTCTTTGCTTGCAGTCCTGAGTAATCCAATATCAAATTGTCTTTATGGGCAGCGGCGACCATATTGTCATTCTGCTTTTGAGCCTCTAACAATGCCGCTTGTTGCTGAGACTGCGAAAGTGACTGCATAAAGAGCAAACCACTATCTTGCTCATCTTGTAATACTTCGTTGCCCTTATATTTCCCTGTTTTAGCGACCGCAGGTTCTGCGCCAAGGAAGGTGGGTGTCACCACAACTTGATCCCCGAGAACAAAGTAATTGATGACTAAATGATGACCATCGATTTGCCAACCCCAGGGTTCCCTTTCACTTGGTTTGCCCATAATCGTTAAAAAGTAAAGCTCCTCGTCGAGGAAGCTGGATGAGTTTAGTTCAGAGAGCGACCTATCTGTCTTCATGATATCAAAGGCCTGCTGCATCCCTTTTTTACTCAGTGAAACCTTTAAGATCTGCAGTGCGGCGGACCGCTGCTTAGTCGACATTTCCTTTAAACTTAAACCTTGGCGGACGTAAACACCGTTATCGACATTAAACCACCGACGCCACTCTGAACTGTCAACGGCGAATTGCGTCTGCAACAGTTCAGAACTAGACAATAGAGAAAGGTAGGTATTCGCGGCATCAACGATGAGCTTCGTCGATACACCTGTCATGCGGATAGGAAATAAGCCATCTTGCAAGCCGCCAGATGCACGAACGCCCTGAAACTCTTCCGCTAGCGCTTGAACTTCAATATCCGTAAAGTACTTCTTTAATGACAACAGCTCATTTGGATATTTTTCTTGAGCGTTGAGAGTCTGAATAGCAGCCAGAAACACAATGGCGACATGGAGAAAATAACGCATAAACGTATGCTCTTTTTTTGGGCGATAGGCTAAGCCTAGCTCTGAAAGCTAGGCTTAGCAAAAATCCCACTATTTTCCCGTCCACCTCGGTGTACGCTTCATTGCAAAGGCCTTCGGCCCCTCAAAGAAATCCTCGCTGTTTAATAATTTATCAAAAACGTTGTAGGGTCTCGCAATGGCCTCATCCACATTGCTGTATTGAGAAGACTGATTGTGAAGATCGAGCGTACAGCGAACCGACGAGGGCGAAGCCATACATATTTGTTCAGCCATTGCTATGGCCCGCGTCATTAGTTGATCAAGCGGAACCTGTTCATTGATCAAACCCAATCGCTCAGCCTTGCTGGCGTCAATCGCCTCGCCGGTCAACATCATCTGCATCGCCGGTTTATCGCCAATCAAGCGCGGCAGTCGTTGAATCCCTCCGGCTGCGGCAATCAAGCCCACTTTTACTTCGGGCAAGGCAAAAGTAGCGTGCTCGGCCGCAATAATTAGATCACAGGCCATTGCGATCTCTAAGCCGCCGCCCATCGCCGAACCGTTCACGGCGGCAATAATAGGTTTGGTTCTGTTCGCGCGATGGGTCAAGCCGGCAAAGCCTGTTTCCGGCACCCACATTTCCCCACCCATAGCCATGTATTTTAAGTCGTTGCCCGCGGAGAAACAGGCCTCGCCTTTACCCGTCAATATGGCCACCCAAAGCTCACTATCTTTTTCGTAAGCGTTAAAAATACCTTCAAGCTCGTCATTTGCCATAGGGTTTAAAGCGTTGCGAACTTCAGGACGATTGATAGTGACAATGAGTATGCGGCCCCGCTGTTCAACTTCACAATATTCGTATTCATCTTGAAAGGTGTCGACGGGCACAGGTGTGATGGACCTCAAATGTGCTGCGCTAAAGGCAAACTGATTGCCTTTGGGGTTTTTTGCGATATAAACGATTCGTCCCAGTGGATCTAGCTCCGTAAAGGAATTAAAAGTTTCCGGGTCTCGAATGTCGCTTAAGGCAAAACAACGCTGGCCGCTCTCTCTCATGCGCGCAACAATGGCGGCGCTAAATGGATTACCACCAAGATAGTTGATGGTGAAGGTTTCGATTTCGGCCTCTCCTTGGGGCGCATAATCAACTCCGGGAACAGGCCGAGCGTTGAGTTTCTCTTGAAGCTCGCGGCTGTTGCAGGCGGCCCAAGCGTCCACGGGAGGCGTCGTGGAATAGACACCCGCTGAGTGCTTAGACATAACACCACCATTGGCATAAATCAGACCATAGCTGCCGGGTTTGGAGCGCAAGGCTTCCACCATGCTGGCGATAGCGTGCATGCTGTAATTGTTCCCTGCTCCGCCAAAAAATGCCAAACCACCAGTAATGGTTAGAGGGCGCGGGTCATCTTGCTGTATCCCCAAGATCTCTCGAGCGTTCGACACCACCACAGGGAAACAGCTGTAAATATCAAAATATTGGATATCATCAACACTGATCTGTGCTTTTTTTAAAGTCTCGGTGAGAGAGAGGTCCATGGCCTCAGATTCACCCAGATGCTCCCGATCCAGTAACACTCGCTCTTTAAGGTCGGTGTATGCGTGAAGATAAACCCACTGACTCTCATCAATACCAAACTCAATGGCTTTGCCAACTGTTGTCAGCAAAAGTGCTGCCGCTTGATTTACGCCGTCTTTGGCGATGAGCTTTTTGGGGTAAGGCGAGACAATCATGGGGTTTTTATCGCTCACCTCAATCAGTGCCTCAGCGCTGTAGGCTGTCTGGTCTACCGAGTATGGATTTTGAGCGGCAAACTGGGACAGCTGAGAAAATTCCTCGCCCATGTTAGCCGTATAAGTCTGCTCGTCTTGCTTGAGCTTGTGACGTCGGGCATTTTCAATCATGCCGTAAAATTGCATGGGCGACATTAACTTGTGCTCATACTCCATGCGGGTTATTACCGGGTCTCCACCAGTTAAACCACGATCGTCAAACTGACCGTCTAAGGATTCGGTCCAGTCGAGTTTTGCGCCCGCGCCCATTGCCGACTTAATGTGGCTGAGTACCTCGCTGCCAGTCAACAGCACTAACTGATGCTTGCCCTCTGCCAATTTTTCGGCAAACTCACCCACCAGCTTTTGCGGTGATTGCCCACCGAGAATTTCGTAGAGCGTGTAGTCAGGGTTGGCGTCGATACGCTGAGCCACGGCTCGAGGAAAATTATTGGGTGTGCCAAAGGGGCACACGTGAGCAGGGGACGAATCGGCAAAGGTTCTCACCCCAGCCACTGCGTCAATATGCTTGCGCAAAGAAACATCACAGCGTGTATCACTCAGTGCCAATTCGACCGCCTTGGCGGCCAAGTCGGCGTGACTCAACCAGTCTTCGGGTCGATCACTTCTCGCTTGGGTAATTTGTCCCACCCCCACTAAAATGGGTGTATTGTCTGCAACTGCCTTCATGGTTTTGCCTTGCTTGAAATAATTAGGATTGGCCCGCAGGCGTTTCGCAATACAGGGGAATAAAGTCTTCCATACTCGGTGCCTTCATCTCGCTGACCCAGCGATCCCAGGTGTAGGGCCACACCACTGGATCACCGTCGGCGTCCAGATACCAACTCTGGCAACCTGATGTCCAAGCGGTACCTTTCATCCCCTCCTTCATTGACTGATTGAAACTGATAAAGGCTTCAGGCTTAACGTCCAGCGCATCAAAGTCCCGAGCTTGCCACTGAGCGATTAATTTTAAAATGTAATCGGCCTGCACTTCGCTCATCGCAATCACAGAGTAATTACCAATGGGCGTGTTTGGGCCCAGCATTAAAAAGAAGTTGGGGAAGTTGGGAATCACCACTGAGCGGTAGCTCTGAACTTTGTCCCGCCAGGCCTCGTTGATGTCGAGCCCATTGAGGCCGGTCACGGCCATAGGCCGCATAAAGGCGAAAGGGTCGAAACCCGTAGACAAAATCAAGACGTCTAAAACGTGTTCTTTGCCGTCTGTAGTGATCACTCCTCTTGGTGTGATTTCTTGAATACCCTCTGTGACCAAGTCCACATTGTCGCGCTGAATGGCGGGATAAAAGGTGGTATTTATAATGAGTCTTTTACAACCCACCTGATAATCTGGCCGCAGGCGTTTGCGCAAGTCTGGATCTTTTACGCTGAAGCGTAAATTTAGTTTGCACAGCACCGACAAGAAAGTGTGCGGAATTTTGTGGCCGCTGACGCCTTTAGTGAAAATATGCTTTAGGCCAAAAGAGTAGGCATTTACTAAGAGTTTAATGGCCCAAAAATTACTCCGAAAAAAACGTTTATTCCAGTTGGAAAACGGTTTGTTAGGCACTGGGGCAACCCACTGGGCGGTACGTTGAAACACCGACAGCTTATTCGCCTCTTTAGCCACTTCTGGAATGAGCTGCGTGGCCGTTGAACCCGTGCCAATCACACCGACCTTTTTACCCTCAAGACTCAAGTCTGAACGCCATTGAGCGGTGTGAAACGCTTCCCCCTCAAAACTGCCTAGGCCTTTTATTTTTGGTAATACAGGGTGATGCAAGATGCCTGTACAATTGATCACAAAATCTACTTTGTGAGTGTTGCCCAAGCTGGTTTCCACGGTCCAGCGCCCATTGTCATAGACACTAGAAATCGCCGATTCATTAAAATGAATACTGTCAGTAACGCCATATTTCGCACTAGTACGCTGAAAATATTGCTGAATTTCTTCGCCGCCGGCAAAGCGATGTGACCAATCAGGGTTTGGTTCAAAAGAATAGGTGTACATGTGCGCCGGAATATCACAGGCAACACCGGGGTATATATTTTCTCGCCAAGTACCGCCTAAATCTGTCTTTTTTTCAAGAATAGTAATGTCCTTAATACCTGCCTGCCGCAGGCGTATAACCATCAATATTCCGGTCATGCCCGCACCAATCACCACCACCGAAGGAGAGCGAAGTGCGGCGCCATTCTCCTCTATGCCCACACTACGCCTCCAGCCACTGACCATTGATCAAATGATGCTTGGTAAGCGCTCTCCACTTCGGCGCGTTTAATTTTTAATGTGGGGGTCATCATATTATTCTCAACTGACCAAGTGTCGGTCAGTATCACTAGCGCCGTCATCCGCTCATGCTTGTCGAGAGTTGCATTCACTTCCGTCAATAAGCTTGCCATTTCTTGGTTTAATTCTTCTTTGGAAAGTTCAACAAGTCGAGAATTTTGCGCAGATTCTGTCAGGGTCACCAAGGCCAGTGGTTGCGGCAAGTCAGACCCTGCTACACACACCTGTTCAATTGCCACGCTCTTCATGAATTTATCTTCAATGGGCGCAGGCGCGACATATTTGCCTTTGCTGGTTTTAAAGATGTCTTTAATGCGCCCGGTAATTTTCAAGCGACCTTCAGAATCAATTTCACCTTTGTCACCTGTATGCAAAAACCCGTCTGGGTCAATTGCTTCAGCTGAGAGCTCCGGCTCCTTGTAATAACCCGTCATATTCGTGGGCGATTTAACCAAAATTTCTCCGCTGTCTGCGATTTTGCACACCACATGGGGATTAGTACTGCCTACGTAGCCGATACGGCCCTCACCCTGCTTACTCGCGTGGGAGTAGGCAAAGTTTTCACTCATGGCATAACCTTCGAGGATTGTGATACCCAAGCGACCATACCAATCGATCAGGTGAGTGGACAGCGGCGCCGCCCCACTGATGGCTATGTTCAATTGGTCCATTCCCAGTGCCCCGGTGAGCTTTTTGCGAATGAAGCGTGAGATCAGCGGCAGGCGCAATAATAGGTCTAGTTTTTTCGCGGGAATTTTTTCCAACACTCGCTGCTGCAACTTTAGCCAAATTCTAGGCACCGCGAAAAATAAGGTCGGCCTTGCGCGCTGTAAATCTTCACCAAAGGTCTCGAGTGAATTGGCGAAGTAAACACGAAAGCCACGATAGAGTTGGTTGGTTTGTACTGCCGCTCGCTCAGCGCAGTGTGCCAAAGGCAAATACGACAACATGCGATCTTGCGACCCTGATTCATACATGCGACCCGTTAACTCACCCACCGCCGCTAGGTTGCGAAATGAATGCATCACTCCCTTTGGCATGCCGGTAGTGCCTGAGGTGTAGATAATGGTCGCAAGCGCTTCCATGGGCATTACAGGGCTTTGTGTTAGCGCCGGCATTTCTGTCATAACGTCCTGCCAAGGTTTAGCATTTTTTACTTCAGGGGGGCAGATCGCTAGGGAGATACGGTGCAGAGTCTCAGGCACACCCGCTTCCATCGCGGGCCAGTCGGCAAGCTTGCCAATGAAAATGGCTTGGCATTCACTGTGTTCTAGAATGGGTTGAATTGACGCAGCGGTGAGCACGGGATACAGCGGCACACCCACAAAGCCGGCCATCCAAATTGCTAAGTCGGCCATAATCCAGTGTGCGCAATTGTTGGATAATATGGCTACTCGACTGCCTGGCGCTAGCTTCAATGTACTGAGATAGGCGGCCATGCTGCGAACCTGCTCGCCCGCTTGAGCCCAGGTAATTTCCTCAACTCGACCCGTGGGATAAGGCTGAACAAAAGCAATTTCATCCGCCTGCTTTTGTTCCCGCTGATAGAATGCCTCTAAGGGAGATAAATACGAATCATACAATGCCGAATCGTAAACTTCTGCTGCCGTGTTGTCCGTGTCGAGCCGATTATAATCCATATTGCCCCGCTGCTAAGTCCCGCATAATTTCCTCCGAGCCTCCACCAATAGCATTCACTCTTACCTCACGGTAAATGCGTTCAACCTTATTGCCTCGCAGATAACATGCGCCGCCCAGAATTTGGCTCGCCTCACGAGCACAAAATTCCATGGTTTCGCTGGCTTGAACTTTCAACAAGGCCAAATCACCAAAGTTGGAGCGCCCCTCTATAACCGCTTGCGTCACGTGTTGGGTGTAAGCTTGAGTGGCATTGATTCTCTGTTTCATCTGGGTGATTTTGTGGCGAATCACCTGGTGCTTCGAAAGCGGTTTTCCAAATGTCATACGCTGTTCAGCCCAAGACACCGCCTCGGCTAAACAACAGCGAGCACAGGCTTCCATATTGACGATCATCGCCAAACGCTCGTTGTTGAAATTGTTCAGTATCACCAAAAAGCCGTGTCCCTCTTCACCAATGAGGTGGTCTACAGGCACTTTCACGTCGTCAAAATAAATGGTCGCCGTATCGGAACACCACCAGCCTTGCTTTTTATCCAGTGGCGTCCGCGACACACCTTCTAGGTGGGTGGGGATCAGCAGCATTGAAATTCCCCCTCCGCCTTCACCACCGGTGCGCACGGCCGTGCTGATCCAATCGGCACCCATACCACCTGAAATAAAGGTTTTACTGCCATTAACAATGTAAAAATCACCTTCCCGTCGAGCCGTGGTCGTCAGATTTGCGACGTCTGAGCCACCGGAGGGTTCGGTGATACCCAGTGAGATACGTTTTTCGCCCGCCAACACTGCAGGCACTACCTGCTCTTTAATGGCTTGCGGCGAAAAGTTCACTACCGGGGGCAGGCCAATGCCGTGAACTAGCAGAGTGCTGGCGATGCCACCTGCCGAACCAATGCGCCCCAGCTCTTCACTCAAGATATTGAGATAGTGCTGATCAATTCCCTCTGAAATACCTCCGAACTCTTCCGGGTAGCCCAATTGCAGCAGGCCAAAATCGGCGGCCTTTTTCCACATTTCATCCGGTATTTTGCCGCTTTCATCCCAGTCGTCCATAAAGGGCTCAACCTCTACAGCCAGAAATTTCCGCAGGTGCTCGCGCCAACTATGATGTTCAGGGCCCAGCTTCTCGTTGTACAGGGCGGCACTGTCAAAATCTAAGGCCATAATGAATCCTTTATTATTGAAATGATGAGCTCATTATGAAATAACCAAAGGCCTGCAAACACTGACCCGAAGCTGCTTGTTTTCTATCTCAATTTACCACTCTTCTCAGAGATCAATACTGAGTTTGGCAGCATATCCAGGTGCTAAATCGTGTTATTGTAGGTAATTCTCCAGCATTCACGGGCCACAGCTTTAACACTATGGAAATTACCACCATTCCCATTCGCTACATTCACGCCCTGCTGGGGGCCGCCAAGCACCGCGGTGTAGACGGCGAAAACCTGTTACGCAAAGCCGATATCTCTGCTGAACTGCTGGGCAATAACAAGGCTAGAGTGCCGGCCGCTCAATATGTCCAGTTCAGTCAGTCGCTAACGGAGGCCTTGCAAGACGAATACTTGGGATTTATGAACACCCCCTGTAAACCGGGCACCTTTGAAATGATGTGTTACGCCTGTATCAGCTGCCCAAACTTGCAGCAGTTTTTGGAGCGAGGCATCAAATTTTATGGTTTAGTGACCGATTCGGTCGATCTATCTGTGCACATTGAAGGAGAGGAAGCACAATACGTGCTCAATACGGGGCATGGTACCGTTGACCCAGAGAATTTTCTGCCCTTTATTATGCTCAGTATTGTGCATCGTTTGTCTAGCTGGGTAATAGACCAGCCGCTTATATTACAATCAGTCAGCTTTACACACCCTCGCCCAGACTCAGTGGATGAATACCACTTTCTCTTCAAAACACCGGTGAAATTTGACCAAGCTGCCAATAGCCTAAATTTCAGCAGCAACTACTTGACCATGCCCAATCGTCAAAATGAACAGTCACTAGAGACCTTTTTGGAGTCCCCACCCCGTCGCTTGATGGGCATATCCAGCTCTGAAAACAGCTGGGTAATTAAAATAAAGCGCCAGATAAAAGAAAACATGAACGCCGATTTCCCGGAGTTTGACAGTATTGCAGAGCGGCTCAATTTAACCACCGCCACTCTTCGGCGGCGCCTTAGAGAAGAAGGTAGCTCCTATCAACAGATTAAAGACGATATTCGCAGAGATGGCGCTATTTTCAATTTAGGAAAGGGGAATTTGAGTATCGAGCAAGTGGCTGAGAGAGCTGGATTTTCAGAACCCACCTCATTCTTTCGCGCATTTAAACGCTGGACAGGTGTCACCCCTCGAGCGTACATCACCAAAAAAGAACCCGTCACCTGAAGTGATCTTTACACCTGTGTCTTCAGAGTGGAAATCAAGAATTCACAAGCTCGTCATAAACCGACACACTGTTCCGACCGCCCTCCTTCGCCTGATACAAAGCCTTATCAGCTCTGTGCAAAGCGACTTCAAGGTTGGAGTCTTCCGCGCGCATTTCACTCAAGCCAATGGACACTGTTACCCGCACACTAAAGTCTTTAAACACAATCTCTAATTCAGCTACGTCCTTACATAACCTCTGCGCCACCTCACGGGCCATGTCGATACTACAATCGGACAGCATCAGGGAAAATTCTTCGCCTCCTAAACGCCCCAAGAGATCACTTTCCCGCAAGTTGTTTCCCAATACTCGAGCCACAGCTTTAATGGTTTCGTCGCCCATAGCATGGCCATAACGGTCATTCACTTGTTTAAAAAAGTCGATATCCACCATCAATACAACAGAATTCAAGGCGCGACGTTGTTGACGGACAAACTCTCTCTCAGCCATCTCGAGGAAATGCCGCCGGTTAAACACCTGTGTCATACCATCAGTGGTTGCCAGTTCGTAGAGTTTAGAATTTACCGTTTCCAGCTTTTGATTGGCTTGATTCTTGAGCCTATTTATTTTCAATAGAAAGTAGATCGTCACAAAAAGCACTATGGACCCTAAAAAAACTAAGAGCATCAACATTCTCTGCGTATCAATAGTTTGGTCTTTTTGTAATATTGTACTATCTTGCTTATCAATTTTCGAAAGATACTCCGCTAGCACTTCTTGGCTTTGCTCAATCAGAACTTGAAGCTTCTGAATTTCTTGCTCTTTCAATAGAAGAACCGATCTAGCCTTTTCCATAGACAGATTCTGCTTACTAATTTCAACTTGATTGCGGGCGAATTCTTTGCGAGTTCGCTTGATTTCAGAAATTAATTCCTCTAGTTGATATTCGTTATTTTTTATAATCACCCGATTATCAGCCAATTTCTTATTAGCCTCATCAAGGTGACTCGACTTTTCTTTCAGTTGTTCAACTAAAATCTGTAAAGCCTTGTGTTCAAGCTCAATTTTTTTAGACAGCTCTTGTAGATGTATGGCCTTCTCTCTAAGTCCCTCCCGAAGGTCCTCTCGCGACCCTCCGATACCTAGAAGCCCAGCCGAAACTTTAAAACCTCGTGCCAGTAGGTTATCTCGATGTATGGATATGGAGACTTTATTGCGTGTAGAAATCAAATTTATTAACTTCGTAGCAATGTGTGTTTTCCCATCAGTTATAATCAAAGCATGAGGGTTTCTCGAAAAAATCTTGCTCATTGAGCTAAGTTTATTTTTAGCAATATAAATTACGGTGTACTCGCGAAAGTCACCTCTAGTGGTAGCCATAAAATTGAGATATACGGATTTACCTTGTAGAGTTTTAGGCCGCCCAAGCTCAAACGCTAAACGCTCTTCCGAATCAGCGCCAATAACCAACACTCGGAATGCCTCTTCTTCCCCGCGCTCAGGCCAGCTAATATGTTGAATAATCTCAAAGGTGTAATGAGCCTTTGCCTCAGAAAAGGTCAGAGCCTCCCCTGCAAACGCTCGAAAGGAGAACAGTAGAAAGTAAGCTATTAGAAGCTCTGAACTGTATTTATGCCATCTTGCGGTTCGTTCGTTGACCATAAATTGTCATCAGCACAATGGGCTACGCTCAATAGGAACAGTAAGAGCCTCTACAGCATGTATCAATACGCACCCTATCTGTTCAACTATTTAGAATTAATCGATGCATCCTGCAGGCGGGACTCACACGCACACTTTCACAGCTCGCGATAGTTTAACTGTAGTTCTAGATAGCCTCAGAATCAACGTTTTGGCTCTAGCGACTTTAGTGGATAAATAACCGCCAGGTGAAAAAGAGGAAACAGCGGCTAAATCCGCTCAATCAAGGTTGCCACTCCCACCCCTGCGCCGCCGCAAATCGCCACAATGCCTCGTGGTAAATCACGGCGTTCAAGCTCATCTAGCAAGGTGGCTAACAGATTGCCTCCTGTCGCCCCCAAGGGATGACCCAAGGCAATGGCACTGCCATTAACATTCAAATGCTCAGTCGGAATGTCGAATTGTTGTTGATATTTAAGAACACTGGCGGCGAAGGATTCATTCACCTCCCATAAATTAATGTCAGCTGGGCGTAAACCTGTAGCTTTTAGTAATTTTTCAGTAGCCCGAATATGACCGGTCAACATTTTTACCGGTTCGTCGCTGGCATTGGCAAAGTGCCGAACCCGCGCTCGGGGCCGTAAACCTAAAGCCTGACACCGAATTTTACTTGCCAGTAATACTAAAGACGCTCCATCTACAAAGGCAGGAGCGTTACCCGCGCTGTGGCGAGCGGCCAATTGAGCGTTCGGATAAACTTGCTCGACAACACGCTGACCATCCTCAACAAAAGATTCAAACGCAGGGGGCAATGCTGCAAGAGATTCACGGCTGAGATCGCCACGAACTGCATTGTCATAGCTTAAGATTGCAGCGCCATCCGGATTATTGACGGGCACCATAGAACCAAGAAAATATCCCTTTTTTGTCGCTTCTTCGGCTCGCTGATGCGAACGAATAGAGAGCTCGTCCAATGCCTCTCGCTCATAACCTTCTTGCACAGCAATCAAATCGGCTGACAAACCCATATGCATAAAGCGGGTAGCCTCTATGACTTTTGGGTCACTGTACCAAGCTCCCTTATCGGCAAACATCGGCACGCGAGTTATCTGCTCTATACCACCGGCCACCACCAACGATTCCATTCCGGCCATCACTTTACTGGCGGCCAAATTGATGGCGTCTAAACCGGAACAACAAAAGCGATTCAAAGTCACCCCGGACACTTCGTTAGACCAACCCGCGTAAAGACTGGCAATCTTTCCCAGGTTGGCGCCCTGCTCACCGCTTTGGGTAGAGCAACCCAGCAGTACATCCTCTACTTCTGCTGAATCAAATTCATTGCGCTGCGTTAAAGCCTGAAACAAAGGCAGCAACAAATCGACAGGTCTGAGCGAGGCGTAGGCCCCGTCTTTTTTAGCTTTTGCGCGAGGTATACGTACAGCGTCAACAATGTAAGCATCGTTCATTATTGTGCAACCTCAATTACCAAGGGCTTGCTAAGACGAGGCACTAAAACAGGTGTGCGCTGCTTGTAGTCTTCGTAGTTGGCCTGCCCTTGCCAGCGCTTGTCTGCGCTGGCTTCAAGCATAGGAATACCGCTGATGCGCGTCAGTAATAGCGTGACAAATACAGGTGAGATCATAGTGACCAGTTGCCAACCCGACAGCACAGGCAGCGCAATCAAGCTGACCCCCATCCACAGTACGATTTCACCGAAATAGTTAGGGTGGCGAGAGTAAGCCCACAACCCAGATTGAATAAACCCTTTTTGGCCCTGCTGCGCTCGCCGAAAAACACGTTTCTGGTGGTCAGCTATCACTTCAAAGCCAAAGCCAAACACCCACAAAGCCAAGCCGGTTAAACCGACCCAACCCAAAGGCAGTGTGGACTCTGATGTGATAGCGGCCAAAGCGCTTGAGCAGGTAACAAATACCCACAAGCCCTGAATGGTCCAAGCAGTGAGAAAGCGAAGCAAGACGGGTTTAATGGCATCAAATCGACTGTCGGAGCCGTCTTTGGAAATTCTAATAAACAGAAAACTGCCTAGGCGTATGGCCCAAATGCTCACCAGCGCGGCCAGAAGCAAGGAGCGTATATCAACACTGCCGGACAATATCAGCGCGCAAGCCACAAGCGTCAAGTACGTTAAACTGCCAATCAGATCGTAAAAATGCTCTGTTTGAAATTTGTAGGCGGGAATAAAGGCCAGCCATTGCACCGCAAAAGCCAAGGCCGCGCAGAGCACAAATATTGGAAGAATACCAAAAGGGGTTTCGGTCAATAATCCTCCGCGGCTGCCCCCCCAAGCTAGCAAAGCGGCCAAGACTAACACCACTGAAATGGACACTAAGGAACGAATATTTTTTGAGCTCATATCAAGTTCACCCTACATTTTTTAAAAAGGGAAAAGGGAAAAGAAAGAGGGCGCTACCGCCCAATAATCAAGCTGGCACAAGTGGTTGCACTGCCACCCAAATTAAAGGTCATCATGTTGTTGGCGCCGTCAATTTGATAAGAGCCCGCCGACGCAGTACTTTGTTTGAAGCAGTCGAGCGCCATGCGCACACCCGTTGCACCAACAGGGTGACCCAGCCCGATCAAACCACCACTCATGTTGATGGGTAATTTTCCACCCAGCTCTAGCTCACCGCTCTCAATGGCTTTCCAGGCTTCTCCCGGGGCATAAAGGCCACTGTGATCAAGCACCATGTATTCAGTAATGTTGAAACAGTCATGCACTTCCATGCCATCAATGTCGTGTACGCTCGACATTCCTGCGCGCTCAAAGGTCTGTTCAAATAATTGTCTTACGTGAGGAAAAATATAATTTTCGGCGGCACTGATGCGCAGCTTTTCCTGTAAAGCCATGGGGGCATTTACGTGTCCCCACCCCTTAATATAAGGAATATCGGCAAAGTTAAGCCCACGCTTTTTGGCGTAGTCTCTGGCTTTGCTTTCTGAGGCCAAAAATACCGCGGCCGCACCGTCTGTAATTTGCCCACAGTCGTTGCGACGAATACGCCCCGACACTACTGGGTTGGCCTGATCGTGCTCAGAAAAACTGTCATCGCTAAACGCCCACTTGCGCGACTGGGCATTAGGATTACAGCTGGCATTGCGAAAATTCTTTTGTGAAATGGCAGCCAAGTGTGATTGCTCAACACCATAACGCCGAGTGTACTCACTCAATAAGTTATCAAATGCACACGGCCACACGTAGGGGGTATCACTCCACTCCTTATCGGCCCAGGCCGCCCCGCGTAGATTTTCAGCCGCTTCCACGCCAGGCACATTGCGCATCACTTCAATGCCCAGCACGCAGGCAAGGTCATAACGGCCAGCTTCGATATCCGCCATTGCCCCAAACAAGGCCATAGATCCAGAAGCACAGGCGGCTTCGTGACTTGAAGCCGGAAGATTTGCCATTGCTTTGTCAACGTGACCAAAAAAGCCACCCAAATGGGCTTGACCGGTAAACAATGGCGCCACAAAATTGCCCACGTGACCAACGGCTACTTCACCTGCGTCTAACTGCGTAGAGGCCAATGCACCCTCCACCGCTTCAGAAAACAGCTCGAATATTCCGCGGCCTTCACGCTGAACATTGCGCGCAAAATCACTCTGGTAGCCACCAAGAATATAAACCCTTGAGGCACTCACGCTTGGGCCTCTCTTATAGTTGGCCCATCGGCCCACGCGGCGTGGGTGCCACTACAAATTCGGTGCGGTAAAATGATTTGGCAAACAGGGCCCGCCTCAACATTTTTTGCATCGATTAATACACACTCTGAACGATTCAACTTCATGTCGGTGATAAAACTCACCAGATATCCGTCGTCCTCATCCTTTGCATCAATTCTCGGCACAAAGGGCGCCTCACTGCCAAAGCGTTTGTCGCCAAAAGGCAGGCTCCAAGATTCACCAGTCTCTAAATCATGCTTAACCAAACCTGAGAACAGAAACCAACCGGGCTCACCCCAAGTAGAGTAAAGATAGCGAGACTTATGGCCAGCATAAGTCTGATTGAAGGTGCCAAATTCCAGCACCCTGTCGTCGAGGTGACCTTCCGTCACAGCGCCCGTTTTCAAGTTAAAGCGCCAGCGGTGCAGTTTAGATTTGAAAGAGTGCTGGTCAATGTTCGCCATCATTTTGCCTACGACACGCGGCATGCCCGGCAGCGGCTCTGGTGAAGGGTCTTCTTGAAAATAACCGTCCAGCACAATTTCGTCGCCCTCTTCATAGGCATTCATCCAGTGCAGAACATACGTGGGGTCAGCTTCAAACCATTGAATATCTTCAGCCGTACCAAAACGCGGTAAAATCGCAAAACGTGTAGGGGTTTCTGGGTAGTACTTAGCGTGGTATTTACCCTCTTTTAGCAATTCCGGATCCCAAAACAAGGGTAGATCAACCAGAATGGAATAGTTTTTGGTGAAAGCCATATCGTGAGGCAAACGTGGACCAGGTAAGGGCACGGGCGTGTAGTGAACCAATTTATTGTTCTTATCAACCACGCCATAGTGCTGATAAGGCGGATATTTCGAATAATTGAAAAACAACAACTCGCCGGTATTTTCGTCCACCTTTGGGTGAGCCGATATGCCTTCCAGCGGTGTCCATCGCTCTGTGCCATGCTGCTCTAAAGTGTAAGGGTCAATGCGGTAGCCATCTCCACACTGCCAAAAAGTAGAAAGAATTTGCCCAGCATGCACCACCACATCGGTTGATGATGAATCTTTCACATGCCCTTGTGCACCCCAACCTGGACGCTTTGAAGTGAGAGGGTTATTGGCGATTCCAGCCCACAACGCCTCGCCAGCCTCCTGTTCAGCGTTAAAACCTTTTGTGCGTACAAAACGGTTGCGGTACACCGCCTTGCCGTCACGGAATGACATTGTGTGAATCATGCCGTCGCCATCAAAGGGGTGATAATTACCCAAGGGTTCTTGCACAGGGTTTTCAGTATTACGCACATAAACCCCGTCGATATCGTCGGGAATTGTGCCAATCACTTCCATATTTTCAGCGTCATATTCTGTGAAGTTAGGCGTCCACGCTCCGTTTAAATACGGGTGAATACTGGGTTTTAAGGTGTGCGGAACGGTATTTTTCCAAGTAACAGTCATGAACGCTCTCTCGCTTCAGGGGTTTTGTCAGCAAACCAAGACGCGCCGGCAGTGGTATTACGGCGTCTCAGCAAGTAACTACTGAAATAAGACTAACTATCAATTTCTTTCAAGTCAACCAAGTATTTTTCGATAATTACTGGCATTTACTGCTATATATAAGACTTGATATTAACTTCTATTATGAGACTCTTTGTTTTTATAACTCCCGGGAATAGTGCTTGAGCGTTTATCATTTGGGTCACTTTTGATAGTATTCGCCGATGAACATAAACCGACTCATTTTAAACAGCGCCGTAGCCCAAGGCTTGGACGTTATCGGCGATCGCTGGGCACTGCGAATTCTGAATGAAGCCTTTAACGGCAAGCGGCGCTTCGAGGAATTTCGCAGCCACACGGGCGCCAGCCGAGCAACACTCACTCGCCGCCTCACCGCTCTGGTCGATAACGACATACTGTATAAGCGCCCCTACTCAACAGGGGCTACTCGCTTTGAATATAAGTTCACAGAAAAAGGCCTAGGTTTATTTGGTGCTTCCCTACTGGCTCGACAGTGGGAACTAGATTGGAAGGTTGAAGAACCCGAGACCAGTGACAAGCAACTCTTCCACAGCCCTTGTAACAGCATCCTCCAACCCAGAGCAGTATGCAGACACTGTCACGAAGCCCTTGAGCTTGAAGATGTTTCCTGGCTCAGCTTAGATGAAGAATTGAACAATCAAATGGATGAAATAAAATCCATCCATCAACAGCACCAAGCTGACTTAAGCTCCGAGAACATCAACAATACACCCGAAGTAAAATTGGCCGACTTGGTTGGAGATCGCTGGACTCTGCTAATTTTAATCGTGGCATTTTTTGGCACCACACGTTACGACGACTTTTTAAAACAACTAAAAATCGCGCCGGGAATTTTAGTTGAACGCCTAAAAAACTTAATTGAAGCTGGGGTATTACACCGTAAAAGCTATCAAAGTAACCCGCCCCGCTACGCCTACAAATTGACGGCAAAAGGAAGATCGCTATACCCCTTCACCATGTCATTGCGCCAGTGGGCCATAGATTGGCTACCAGACAAAGTCTCAGAGCCCAATCTAATTCACAGCTCCTGCGGTGAAGCTCTGGCGGTGGAGATCCATTGCGAGTCATGCAAGCAAAAACCTTGGCCTAGAGATGTTCGCCTGCAGTTTTAAAGCCCTGCGTTCAAACCCTCCCTCATCTTTACAAAACTAATCACAATTGCCCCTAGAATTGACAGGTTCAGATTGAATCTTGCCCACGGTATCGGTAAGTTGGAGCACAGTTTTTATAATAATGAGGCAAGGCAATGATCAACATAACCGTCAATGGCCAAGCGCAAGCTCTAGATGTCGCGGCCGACACTCCCTTACTTTGGGTGATTCGTGAACAACTTGGGCTGACCGGCACAAAATTTGGCTGTGGTATTGCCCAGTGCGGCGCCTGCACCGTTCACCTCAACGGCACCCCTATTCGCAGCTGTGTCACCCCCCTAGCCGCCGCGGCCGGCGCGCACATTACCACCATTGAAGGCATTGCCAACAACGACAAACTCCACCCTGTACAAGAGGCCTGGGTTGCAGAACAAGTGCCTCAGTGTGGCTACTGCCAATCTGGACAAATAATGTCGGCGGTGGCTTTACTCCGCGACAATGCAAATCCTAGCGACCAAGATATCGACCAAGCGATGTCCGGCAATGTATGCCGCTGTGGCATGTACGGCCGAATTCGCAAGGCGATCAAAACCGTAGCCGGCAGCCCCGTGCAAATGTACAACCCAGAAACTGATGCGGAAAGCCAGGAGGTGCAACATGGGTAAGTGGACTCGACGCGGTTTTATTACCGCCGGTGTTGTGGGTGGCGCGGCTCTGGTAGTAGGTGTCGCCATTCGGCCGGGCGACCAAGCCAGCAAAGTAGCAAAATATGTAAAAGGCAAAAATGATTCCCTAGTAACTGCATGGATCAAAATTGGCCTAGACAATAAAGTCACTGCAATAGTGCCGCACTCTGAAATGGGACAAGGCGCGCAAACAGCACTTTCGCAAATGCTGGCTGACGAGCTGGATGCTAACTGGGATGATGTGTCATTCATTGAAGCACCGGCTGAAGATGCTTATGCCAACTTTTCAATGGCCAAAGGCTACATACTTGGCGACGCCAATATCCCCAAGATACTCGTAGGCACCGTCGACGGTGTATTCCTCCAAGCAACCAAGGCCATGCACCTACAAATCACCGGCGGCAGCGCCAGTGTTCGCACCACCGGCGTTTACGGCATGCGAGTGGCAGGAGCGGCAGCTAAGGCCCTACTGTTGGAATCAGCTGCAGAAGCGTGGCAGGTGCCACTTGGCGAACTCAGCAGTGCCCTAGGTTATATACATCACAAAAACTCTGGCAAGTCGGCCCCCTACGCAGAATTTGCAGCCGTCGCGGGAGAAAAAACACCCTCCTCGACACCCCGCTTAAAAACGCCCGAAGAATTTACAATCATGGGCAAAGACAAGCCGCGTTTTGACATTCCTGCGAAAGTCGATGGCAGCGCCCAATTTGGTATTGATGCCTCGGTACCCGATATGAAAATTGCTACGGTGCAGGCCGCCCCCGTATTTGGCGCAACGGTTAAAGGCTTTAACGCCGAAGCGGTTCTCGCTATGCCTGGCGTCAGTAATATCGTCAACCTAGACGATGCCGTGGCAGTGGTCGCCCAAGGTTACTGGCAGGCTAAACAGGCACTCGCGCTTGCAGATATTCAGTGGACAAGCACCCAAGAGGATTCGCGCAACAGTGACGGCATTCTTTCGCAGTTTAGAAATGACATTAAGCAAGCGAGAGCCGAAGGTAAAACTGAGGAAGATAAAACCCAAGGCAACCCGGAGGCCGCCTTCGCAAGCGCCAGTCGCATTGTAGAGCGCCAATACAGCGTGCCGTATTTGGCCCATGCCTGTATGGAACCGATGAATGCTTTAGCGCGCGTGGCTAATGGTCGCTGTGAAATATGGACCGGAACCCAAAACCCGCTTGGTTTTAAACACTCTGTGGCCGAAGCCCTGGAGATAGATTCTGAAAATGTCAGTGTGAGCAATTTCTTTATGGGCGGTGGCTTTGGTCGTCGCTCCAACGCCGACGTTGCCATTCAAGCGGCGCGAATTTCTCAGAAAACCGGCCACGCAGTAAAACTAATTTGGTCGCGAGAAGAAGACATGGGCCACGATCATTATCGCCCTGCCGTCGCTTCAGACTTCCGCGCCGCCTTGGGTGAAAATGGCTTGCCCACAGCATGGGAAAATACTTTTGTAGACAAGCACGAGCCTGTAGAAGCACCCTACATTCCCTATGCAATCGACCACCAAGACATCGCGTTTGTGAACAGCCCAACTCACATTCCATTTGGGCCCTGGCGCAGTGTTGATCACTCACAACACGGATTTTTTACCGAATCGTTTGTGGACGAACTAGCCCATGAAGCGCAACAAGACCCTTACGAATTTCGTCGTGGTTTACTAAGCGCACACCCAAGACACCTCAAGGTTTTAAACTTGGCCGCCGAAAAAGCCAATTGGCAAGAACCTTTACCCGAAGGTAAAGGGCGTGGTATTTCCCTTCAGGAATCTTTTGGCTCTATCGTCGCGGAGGTAGTTGAAGTTTCGGTAAACGACGGTGTAGTCAGCGTGGACCGAGTAGTGGTCGCCATTGATGCAGGTTTTGCCGTGTCCCCCAATGGCCTCATAGCGCAAATGGAATCAGGTGTGATCTACGGCCTTACCGCGGCGCTGTACGGTGAAATAAACATTGAAAATGGGCAGGTTAAGGAACAGAACTTCGATTCATACCCCATGGTGAGAATGGCCACGGCGCCGGTCATTGATACCTTCATCATCAACAGCCACGAAAGTTGGGGCGGCGCAGGAGAGCCCGGCACACCCGGCACAGCTCCAGCCCTAACCAATGCCATTTTTGCCGCTACCGGAGAGCGCATTCGCTCGCTTCCTGTTAGCACACATAAATTCACATAGGAACGGGCAAGATCTTAGAGATAAGCGATTAAAAATAAACCTTTTAACAAAGTAGGCGGGCTCTCTGGAGATTTCAGCGAGCCCGCCACCGGCTTTAGAATTGATACTCTGCGTTAATGTAGGCATTTCTAGGTCGAGAATAGATACCATTTTCATAACCAATGGCACTATTAGAATCACCACCCACTAGGTAGAGTTCATCTGTCAGATTTTCAATTCCCCCTGAAACACTCCAGTTACCATCTGCTGCGGAATAACGAACTGAGGCATTCCAAGCGGTATGACCATCGTCAAAAACATAATCGCTATTATTGGCTTCGAAATGTTGGCGGGATTTGTAATGACCGTCTAGACGGGGTGTGATATTTGCACCGTCGTTTAGTGCGAACATATAAGACACACCCCAACTGGCCGTGCGAGCCGGCGTATTGACGAACTCGTCATCAAGAGACAAGCCGGCCGCCAAGGCACCCGGTGTTAATTCATCGTATGCTGCGTCGATGTAGCCCACATTTAGGTTAAGCAATAGCTCCGGAATAGGCACCCAAGTTAGCTCAAGCTCTACTCCGTCAATCACCGCTACGGCAGCATTGGTTTGGAATGTGGCGATCCCCCCTGCGTTGGCTGCAACAATCATATCGTCATAATCACTGTGGAACAGGGAAGCATTGAAACGAAGACCTACGTCAGGGAGCTCGGTTTTCAAACCAAGCTCATAACTTGTGACGGTCTCTGGGTCAAAGCTCGGCAAGTTACCATTCAAGCTTGGGTCGTCGCGGAAGTTGGTATTGGTAATACGCCACTCAAAACCACCGGACTTAAACCCTGTAGAAACAGAACCGTAAGCGGTAGTATTTTCATTTAAATCATGGGCCAATACCAAGCGATAGGTACTTTCACTAAAGCCGATTTCATTCCAACCCTCTGGAAACAACTCACTGGTACCGGGCGCTCCGTGTTCAGGTGGATTTTCAATGTCACCGCCAGGATAGCGATAGGCATTGGGATTCACTCGCTTGGTTTCGTCGGTGTAACGCAAGCCAGCGGTCAGATGCCAATCTTCACTAAGATGGTAAGTACCTTCGCCGTAAATCGCATAGTTTTCATTCTCAACAACGCCACCCACATGTACAGGATAAGCCGTACCCTCTAATGCACCTGTAAAATCCAACTGGTTGTCAGCTTCTTCTGTGTAATAGAAGACACCCGCCACCCAATCCAGTTGATCTGAAGAACCATTGAAACGGAAATCGGCGCTGAACTGATTGTGAAGATATTCGTCACGATTTTCAAAAATGTTAAATTCCGTTCCGTCAACCTGACGCGCAAAATAGGCCTCGATATCACGATAGGCCAAGATGAGCTTCGCACTTAAGCCATCATTGATATCGTAGGTAGATGAGAGTGAAACGCCCCAACTATCGATATCGTTCTGTGACAATGACGTTTCTCGAGTTTTAAAGGGGCCCTCATTTAAGCTGTTGTTATAACAATCACTGCCCACAGAAGAATCACCTTGAATACAATTAGATGCGGTGGAGGTAACCGACAAGGCCGCCAACGCTCCATAACCATTCCAGGACGCGGGCAATAAGGCGCCATCACGCACAAATAAATTCACTTCAGGAGCCGACTCCTCACGCTCATGAACAAAATCGGCCGCCAGAGCAACAAGCAGCTTATCACTTGCGTCCCACTCCACCCGCACGCGGCCACCGAGGGAATTATCATTACCCAGTTTTTCCGAACCCGGAACAAGAATTCGCTCTACCGTGCCGTCGCGTTGACGGCTCATTACATTGACGTTTGCACGCAGGGTGTCTGATATTGGCACGTTGACGTTTGCAAACAATTCACGGCGACTGTCGTCTCCCCCCACAATACGAACAGAACCTGCAAGCTCGTTACTAGGTGCATTCGTGGTTAAAGAAATGGCGCCACCAATACTGTTGCGACCAAATAAGGTACCCTGAGGGCCTCGTACCACTTCTAAACTTTTAATGTCCATTAGGTCTAATACAGAACCAATAGTTCGCCCCATGTAGACGTCATCCACATAGATTCCAACTCCGGGATCCACTACCGGCACGTAATCGTTCTGGCCAATTCCTCGAATGTAAACAACGGCCGAAGAGGTAGACCCCGACACAGTGCCCGTTGTAGTAAAGCTAACATTAGGTGCGATACTGGCTATACCGGTTAAATCAGCCACACCCATTTCACTGAGCAGCTGGCCACTCACCGCGGTCACGGAAATGGGCGTATCTTGAAGGCTTTCTTCTCTTTTTCGTGCGGTAACAACAACTTCTTCTAAGGTAAAACCGTCTGCCTGTACGGTTGCGCTACTCATCACTGGAGAAAGTATTATCGCACTAACGGCTGCCGATAAACTTTTTAAACTAAGTAATTTAATATTTGGTTTTATCATCATTGCGCCCTTCTGTTTTATTTTTAGAATCATTCAGGCTAGCAAACAATACCCATAGGCTAGCCATTTTCGGCAAGAGAAACTGCACACTTACCTTTGATTCAACGCAGACAAAACAAAAGCGCGCCAAATTATTTTGGCATTTAAAGATTCATTACATAGAGGCAGGAAATAGAAAACACCAGTAGAACCAAAATACTCAGAACACTCAGGCTGTACTGTTTGCCGCGAAGTCTTTGCTGTAGCGGAATTTCTTTAGAACACATAGCGCGATGATTACAAAAGGCGATAAAGGGTGCAGACACAAAAGCCAAGGTTGCCGCCATATCAATTAAGCCTTTAAAAGAATCGACCCAATAGGCTATCAAGAAATAAGCCAGCACCACGTGAAGAAAAACTGTGCCTAAATAGAAATGACGAGAGCCCTCTGGCGCACGGACTAAGGCCTCATCTGAATTTTGCTTAAAGGTTGCAAGCAGTGCACTCACGACCCTCGGGTAAGCATCCACAACGGTTAACACTGTTGAAAACATAACTGCCAAGGCGGCTGAAGCGATAAGTGGGGCGCTCCAATCACCCAGAGTTGAGGCATACATCGAAATTATCTGCGAGGAAAAATTAGCGGCGTTATTGGAAAAAGTTACGCCGCTGTTGTGCATAACACCGGCTCCTATAAGGCAAAAAAACAGCGCCAACAAGGCGGTTCCCCAATAACCAATTTGAAAATCCAAGCTGCCTTCGCGAGCTGAATCACCCCTGCTAGGCGAAAGTTTCTCTTTTTCTACGGTCCACAGAGATTGAACAATACTCATATCTAGACTGGTGGGCATCCACCCAGCGAGTGCCACGGCAAATAAAATGGTTTTTAAGTCCCAACTCTCCAACACCCAGGAGCGTGCATTCGAAAATTCGATATTAGGAAGCACCAGAATGGTAGTCAGTACAGTCACCAAGGACAAAAAAATAACCATATACTTAGCGGTGTTTTCTAGATATTGATAATTGCCTTTCCAAACAATTGCCACAGCCAACAACATGACCAGCAGCGAAGTTAGAGGCAAACTCAGCGCATCGGAAATAACAGCCTGAGCAAGCCCGGCTGCGACAATGGTAACACCCGCCAAGGTAATGGACATGGTGCCCATTATTACCAAACCTAGCAGCATCAGTGGGCCGCGACCTTGTTGTCGATAGGCGTGCAAAAGTGACTTCCCTGAAATTCGAGCGTAGAGACTGCCAGAACGAAAAGTACTGTATTTAAATACGTGAGCCGCCACAATAATCAGTAGCATCCCCAAACCGAAGGCCGCTCCCGCACGAGTGGATTGCACTAAGTGCGACACGCCAACGGAGGTGGCAGCAAATAAAATACCCGGCCCCAAGGCCTCCATAAACGAACGACGTTCAGCTAAGTTAATAACTTGGGTTTGGTCGCCTCTAGGGGCTTCATGTTCGAATCCTGATGGCACTGTATCTACTCCTAATATTGTATTTTTATAGTTATTTTTCTAACTTAACGAAAGCGATAACTCGCCTCCAAACCATAGGTGCGACCGATGCTTGGCACTTCAGCCGCTAAGCTGTAGGAACCTCCTAAGAGATTAAAACCAAAGAGCGAATACTCTTCGTCGCCAAGATTTTTCCCCCACAAAGAAATATTCCAAGTTGAGTTCTTAGCAGACAACGACAATTTCCCATTCACTAAGGCGTAGGCACCCTGAGTCAAAATTGGCGAATTTTGAGCATCCTGAAATACCTCATCCTGCCAGCTCAGGTCCATATTTAGGGCTAGAGTTGCTCGCGAGTTTAAGGGAATTTCGTAGCGAACACTGGCATTTGCACTGGTTTTTGGCGTGTGTGTTTGTGTTCTCCCCAAACCTGGGGCATTCGATTTAATGTCAAAATCAATGAGGCTAAGACCTAAGCGTATGTCCAGGGCTTTTAGTGGGCGCCACCATAGCTCAAACTCGCCTCCTCTTACGGCCGCGTCTCCCGAATTGGTTAACTCCGTATACGGAAAACCGAGGCCGGTACCGGCATTGAAGGACACATTATGCTTGAATTGTAGGCCGCTATATTCGTAGAAAAATAAAGCACTATTGAACCTTAAAGATTTATTGAGAAGGTCGCTTTTGTAACCCAGCTCATAAGCCCAAATTATTTCTTCTTCGACAATTTCATAAACTTTAGGGTCTAAGCCAATTGAACCGTTAATACCTCCTGACTTAAACCCCTTACTAAAACTACCGTAAATTAACTGTTGTTCTAAACCTGAATATTCAAAGCCCACTTTTCCAGATACGTCGCTCACACTAAAAATTTCATTGCACAACTGAGTACCATCGTAAACGCATCCTCCAGCTCCAAACAGCGGCAATACTCCATTACTGCTAGATTCATCACTGAGCCCCTGTTCGGCGGCCAAAGCATCAAAAGGCGAACCCACTTCTAATAAAACACGGCTACCGCCAGTAAAAGATTTTTTCTCGTAGGTGTAACGCAAGCCCAACACAGCGCGAAGATGAGTCGCAAGCTCGTACTCTAGATGGGTAAAAATTGCAGTGGTATCAGTTTCTTGAACATATTCCGTGATCGGCACGAAACGATCAGGAGAACCCACGGTGGGCCCCAGAGAGTCACTAAAATCAAAGGCCTCAACGGTGTCATAGCGATCATTGGAATAGAGAGCTCCAACGATCCAAGCGAGCTTTTCTTCTGCGGTAGACGACAACCTGAATTCTTGTGAGACTTGCTGCAAGTCGTTGGCGTAAAAAGAATCGAGCATACGTTTAGGGCTGCCATCTCGATCTTCATTGCGCTGGCGGGACAATTTCACCATCCCTGTAACAGATGACAGCAGTACCCGATCAAACACCCAGTCCACCGAGGTGCTAAAACCTAGGGTTTCATTGTCGATAACAGGCCTAACATTCCAACGTCCGCTATAGGCGTCGCCATCGGTGTCGGCCTGACCAAGATAGTCTGTACACTGCATGCGAGCCAAATCAACTTTGCCTAATTTCGCGGCTTCGCAGCTTACGGTTTCAGGGTCGAGAATATCGTTTTGCTGCCCATTCAAGGCCAAACGAGCAAGTTCGCTAGGGCCATGCCCCTTAATAATTTCGGGGTTCCCTGTAGGGATTGCATCAAAATTCATACCTTGAGAATTATTATTCGAGCCAAATAACTTGGCATTGACGAACATCGAGTTAGTGGGCTGCCAAGCAATTGTTATTCGCGCCGACTGTGTATCAACGCCGCCATGACGCTCGTTCAAAAAGGTATTCCGCTGATGCCCGCCCCTTTCAACATCTTGAAATGCAAAACGCCCCTGTAGATTGGAACTTAATGAACCACTTATTGTTCCCTCACGGGTCCGTGAATTGTAGTTACCCATACCCAATTTAAGCTGGGCTTCAAAATCTCTAGTGGGGTCATTGGTAAAATAGCTGACGGTGCCTGCCGTAGTATTTCGACCGTACAGCGTGCCCTGAGGCCCTTTAAGTATCTCGATCCGCTCAACATCAAATACTTGCAAGCCCATGAGTGCAGTCGAGCTCATAAACACTTCGTCTACATAGAGACCCGCTGGTGGGGTATTATTAATACGAGTGTCATTAAGGCCCACACCGCGAATAAAAATACTAGGCTGTGTATTACCATTGATGTTCGAGGTCACCACACTGGTGGCATTGGCGCCGAGTGCCGCCGTATCACCGATGCCCAGTTGCTCTATGGTTTGCGCGGTAAACACATTAATAGACAAACCAATATTTTGTGCATCTTGAAAGCGCTTTTGCGCCCTGACAATGATCTCTTCTATAACGAGTGGGTCAAACTCAATTTCACTCGACACCTCTGCCACAATGGTAATGCCGCCACGGTCATCACGCTTAGCGATAAGACCGGAATGCAATAGTAATTTGTCCAGTGCTAGATCGGGGTCGTATGCACCCTCGAGATTCTGACAGCGTTTCCCCTGGGTTAGAGATGGCAGAAAAAACAATTGCCTACGGGTGTGCTTGGCATATTCTCTTAAGCCGGAATCCATAGATTGAGCGGCGATATTAAATGTCATTTTATTAAGTATCGGCGCAGCGCCCTGCCTAGTCGCCGAGCTGGGCACGAGCTCGCTCGCCTCCAACTGCAGGGCGACGAGCATAAGTAAGGCCCACAACAGGGCTTTATATATACAGTTTTTTGTTGTCATTTTATGTGCCTGAATTTTAACTACTCTTCGGCGCTATTATTTTTTACTGCTTTTCTCTCGATATAACACGGTGGTGCCCGATTGCAGGTACCATTTAACGCCAAAATTTTCTCTCAAGGCAAACAACAGCGAGTCGTATGAACCATCGTCCAAATTAAAGTAAGCATTCAGGCGTTCGTCTTTTAGAGAACTATCTTGAATCACAATTTTTCGCACAGAATATCGGTTTATTTCAGCCACAATGTCTGCCAATGGCGCGTTAGTAAAATAAACCGTACCGTCTTTCCAAGCAGCCGTTTGTGATATTTCTGCGATCTTCTTCACATCAGACATAGTGCTATCACTGAACATCAAACTCTCGCCACTGGACAACAGTTTCTTAGAGATAGTTGGTTCACGAAGATTCGGGTTTTGTGCAAAGTCAGGGAGGGTCTTCTCAACCGAAATCTTACCTTCCAGCAAAGCCACACTTACGCTATTTGAGTCATTGCCGTAAATTCTCACATCGAAAATGGTGCCTAATGCAGTGATTTCACCGGCGCCTGCGCGCACCACAAATGGTCTACTGGTATTTTTTTGCACGTCAAAGAGCGCTTCACCTCGAGCCAAAATGATCCGCCGCTGATGAGTGCTGTAGTCGACATGAATTTCACTGGCCGTGTTAAGCGTGACAATACTGCCGTCAAGCAAAGTAACGGCCCGACGCTCACCAGTAGTCGTTTGATGGATCACCAAAGGAGCAATAATTGGGTCCACATTAGTTTTTTGTACTACAACAAATCCAATAGCCGCCAGAGCAAACGCTGCAACTAATGCAAGTGGTCGTTTCAGATTCCAACGCCTTGGAAGAGCATCACCTAAGGTCTTACTCTGGGCAATAAGCTCTGCTATTTCGGGGTCGGCGCGAAGCTGGGCGCTGAGGCTGTAGGTAGATTCAACTTGAGACAAGGCGCTCTCCGCGCCTGGGCTCTGAATCCACTCTGCATATTCTTCACACTGTGCTTCGCTCAAGGTTTCGCCTTCAGCTAACAAGCACATCCATTCCGCCGCCGCCAACAGCAGGTCTTTGTCGTCAAACTTATTCATCGACCCACTCCTTCGCTGTTTTCTCGATCTAAGTAACGCTGGCAAAATGCCAAGGCCTCGTTTAGGTGTCGCTGTACAGTGCGTAATGGAACGCCAATCATGGCCGATATTTCCTTCGAATTCATATGCTCAAAACGGTGGAGCACTAATATTTGGCGAGACCGCTCGGGCAAGCCCAATATAGCCTCTTTGATTAGATTGAGCTGCTGGCTAACCAACACTTGTTTTTCGGGTGAGAGTTCAACCACATACATTTCGGAGTCGTGTTCGTTATGAGAATCATAGATAACAGGCGTCGCCTTCCGTCGGCGCGCGCGGTCTCGAACCAGGTTGATTGCAATGGTATACAGGTAGGCGCGGGGCTTTTCACTCAGCTTGTCAGGCTCATTCTGGCGAATAATACGGTAGTACACATCGTGCAGAAGGTCACTGGCCACATCGGCTTGTAAGCCCTGACGCTGCAGGAAACGTTTTACATCTCCTTTATACTGCTCGTACACGCTCTCATAGAAGGCCCGCTGGGCCGCCGTTAGGCGCGAATGGATCTCTGTAGCAGGCGCCAGATCTGGCCGCCTGCGCTGTTTCTTTACGTCCAACGCTTTCATACTCCGACGGTGGAACCCCAATATATTCAAGGTCTACCATTCTAAACGCATCGAAGGCGAATCGGCGCCAAATTTCTAAGATGACGATATCAAGCGTGTTGAGCACCCACCTCTACGGTTTTAGTTTTTGCGGTAAGCAAATACAGCAATGGCCCAAATGACCCACTTAACAAGGTAAGCACTACCCAAGGCGCAGGGTTTCTACCCGTGCTTTTTGCGTCTGGCACCAGCCAACTTAAGACCAGCACAAGTGCAACCACTAGGTCAGCGAGCACCTGCCAGCCCGCTGGGCTTTGGAGTTGATACTCAAAAAGTCCTATGTAACCCACTTCCGCCATTGCGTATAACGATAGCAGTGAAAACGGGAATAAAATAATTATGGCTAGAATACGTCGTTGCTTCATAGCAAACTCCTTCGGTTGGTTTCGATCTATACTCTAGACTCGCATGAATTGAAGCAATAACCTCAGAGGTTATTGCCGCTATAACCGCTTGTCAGCGACAATAGCGGCCACAGGAGAGAATAATCATGGGCGCCGATGCATCACAAAATTTCCGAGAGATTTGCCGCCAGTGGCGCCAATTTAGAAAACTGTCGCAACTGGACTTAGCGCTGGAAGCCAATGTATCTCAACGCCACGTGAGCTGGCTTGAAACTGGGCGCAGCCAACCAAGCCGAGAAATGGTGGTGAGGCTGTCTGAAGCCATGGATATTCCCCTGCGAAAAAGGAATTCATTTTTACAAGCAGCGGGGTACGCGGCCGCATACACAGAATCACAACTTGATGACCCAGGTATGAAGCCTGTACTCAAGGCCCTCACTCAGGTACTCAAGCACCACGACCCCCTACCCGCCATTGTGGTTGATCGCTTCTGGAATATGAAAATGAAAAACAAAGCGGCCGAGCTGCTGCTTAGCCTCAGCAGCAACCCAGAGGCAATGATGATCCAGAGGGGGAAACGAAAAGAACTCAACGTTGCCTTACTCACTTTACACCCTGAGGGGTTTCGGCCCTATATAAAAAACTGGGATCAAGCGGCGCCGGCATTTATTCGTCGCTTAAAGAGCGAGTCTATCGCCTCTGGCGACCCGGAATTACAAGCTCAGTTTGCGGAGTTCCTTCAGCTGGCAGGCCCTGTGGACGATTCCTATGCCGCCACCGAAAACCTTCTGCCCGTGCTGCCTTTAGAGCTAAAGATCGGCGAGGTAGAACTCAGCGTCTTCTCAGCCATTTCTACCTTCGGCACCCCTCAAGACGTCACCACTGATGAGTTGCGTATTGAAGCCTTTTACCCCACAGACGATAAGACAGAAGCGTTCTTTCGGAGTATGGCCTAAACGCCAATGCGGACAACGCTAGGCCGCCTTCGCCTTCACAAAAAAGTGCTTCACTAACTGGTAGAAACGGGTGATATGAATGGGTTTCTCGCCTTGAAAACGGTGCACCAAATAGAAGGGCCACTGGCGCCCTTGGTAGCTTGGCAATACCCGAATCATCTGGCCACTGGCAAGCTGACTTTGCACGGCAAATTCGGGAAATAAGGCCACACCCATGCGGTGCATCACTAAATCCACCGCACTTGGCAGCGTATTTGAAGACGCAAAAACATCCACATTCAAGTTAATTTTTTCAGACTCGGCACGCGTGTCATAGAGTGCCCGCTGAGTATTTTGCCAAGGGGCCGAGATCCACTTAATGTTCGAGAGATGCTGCAGCTTTTCGATGGGGCCATTTTTCAAAACATAGGCGGGTGTAGCGCACAGAATTTCTCTCGCAGAACCTATTGGCAGTGCTCGATAGTTGCTGTCTTTTAGCTCTCCGCCATAAATCGAAACATCCATTTTTGCCTGAATGAGATCCATCGGTTCATCACTCACCACCAGCTTTGGCTTCAGGCGAGGGAATTCGATGCACAATTGATTAAGTGCAGGAATAACGATATCTCGTTCACAAGAGTGAGGAATGGTGAGGGCAAATGTGCCCGACGGTTCTTCTTGGTTAGCGCTTAGCTCTGCAAACGCCAGGTTGACCTGGTCTTGCAACAACTCACAACGCCCAAGCAATTTTGCACCGGCGGTCGTTAGTGACATACCCCTTGTATGGCGGGATAAGAGCTGCTGACCTATATGCAGCTCTAAGCGCTTCACTTGCTGACTTACCGCTGACTTACTCATGCCCAGTTGCTTAGCAGCGCCGGTAAAGGACTGCTGATTCGCCACCTCAGCAAAGCTGAGTAGGGCCGGCAATAATTTTATATTGTTCATTTTATTAAACAATCCGTTAAATTTTTGGATATTGTAACAATAAACGCCCAATAATATCATGTGCCAACTTCTTCACCCAACACAGAGAACGAGACCATGACCGCACTAGTAATCGTAGATTTAAGCCCAACTGATGCCGAAAACCTCAGCGCCTATAGCTCAGAGGCCGCCAGCACCTTGGTGAGCTTTGGCGGAGAGTTTATCGCCAAGGGCGACATTCACATTCTTCATGGGGAATCGCCATTTCAAAAAAAAGTGGTGATTCAATTCCCTTCGCGAGAGAAAGCCTTGGATTGGTACAACTCAGCGGCCTACCAGGCCATTATCCCTTTACGCGATAGCGGTATGCGCAGCCAATTTCATTTACTGGGCTAACAACATCGAGGTTTTTTATGAACACTGCTAAGACAAAAGTTATCCGCTTCCACCAAATTGGTGATGCCTCAAACCTTAGAATTGACTCCCTGCCGCTGGCGAAGCCCAAGGAAAACGAACTGCAAATTAAAGTAGAAGCTATCGGCTTAAATCGCGCCGAAGTTATGTTTCGCGAAGGGGCGTACCTCGAGACTCCCGAACTGCCCTCTCGACTGGGCTATGAAGCCGCCGGAATTGTTGAGGCCATTGGCAAGAACGTACAGGGTTTCAGCATAGGCGATCAGGTAAGTACAGTACCGGCATTCTCAATGGGAGAATATGGTGTCTATGCTGAACGCGCCGTGGTGCCCGTCCATGCGGTAGCAAAAGCCCCAGAGGGTTTCAACTCAAAGCAGAGTGCGGCCATATGGATGCAATACATTACTGCTTACGGCGCAATAATCGACATTGCTCAGCTCAAGCAGGCACAGTACATATTAATCACAGCCGCAAGCAGCAGCGTGGGTGTAGCCGCCATCCACCTCGCCAAGCACCTTGGCGCACGGGTTATCGCAACAACGCGCGGTTCAAGCAAAATATCTTTTTTACAGGAACAGGGAGCGGACCATGTTATACAAACTGATGTTGAAGATTTGGTGGCAGAAACTATGCGCATCACTCAACAGCGTGGCGTTGAACTCGTTTTCGACCCTATTGGTGGACCACTCGTCTCCCAACTTGCGGAGGCTTCGGCTCAGGGAGCACGAATTATTGAATACGGTGCCTTAGATGATGAACCCACACCCTTTCCTCTGTTCACCGCTTTGGCAAAAGGTTTAGTGATTCAAGGGTATACCCTGTTTGAGATCACCCAAAACGAAGAAAAGTTAGCCGCCGCAAAGACCTACCTTTTAGACTTATTCAATTCAGGCGCAGCATTACCTGTGATAGACAAGGTCTTCCCCTTTGAAGAAATGCAGGAGGCGCATAGGTATATGGAATCGAATCAGCAAATGGGAAAAATTGTTGTCGATGTTTCCACTGCAAATTAACATTTACTCCCTGAAAACACGCAGGGCGGGACGGGGACCGAAAGTTCTCGCCCGCCAAGGTTCAATTAACCTTCGGCTCCGTTAATATTGAATTCATCGCTCATTAATGTTCATCCTATAAAGTGCTTCATTTATTTCGTGCACTCGAGCACAATTATCTACTTTCTATATTTTGATTTGAGAGTAAAATCCACCAAATTGTAACGTCGGCAGTCGGCGAAAAAGGACAAATAACTATGCCCCTCAAACTTCACACTTTGGTTTTTTCATTGCCCTTGGCACTCTCAATCACTGCCTGCACTACTCAGGAATTGCAAAAGTTCGCCTATAACTCAGGCGCCTCTATAGAGTGCCAACGAGCTAACAACAATTTACCCAATGAGACCCAGCTCAATCAGGACTGCCTAAATAAATCTGGCGTTGACGGTATGAGCCACGAGGAATACCTCAAAGAAATGGAGAGAATTAAAAACCAGCCGGAGATTCCAGCCCTACCGCCGAAAAATTAAGTCCTTACATCCCGCGATAGAAGGCGGATTCTCAGCGCTTTAAACCGCCCGATATGACATGACAAATCGAATCCGCCAACAGAAGATCATTGGTCTCAGGGTTTTGAATGAGCCATGCCTGAATCCAAAAGAAGCTTCCTGCCGACAGCTCTACAGACCCTTTTCCTACATCTCTAACACTGCCATCTCGAATCGCTTCCAACCTAATATTTTCGTATTGTTCTACGAGTGCGAGTGCTTGAAGATTGTAGTCGCTAGAATAAGCCGATAAACCACTTTGTAATATAAGCGGTGGGTTATTCGAAGCCTGAGCTTGGCAGTTTAAATGTAGGGCAGTCAGTATTTTGTTAAGCCCGTCACTCGCCCCTCCGAAACTAATCTTAGCAAACATTTCATACTGTTCGAATGCGTTTTCGTAACACTCGCGAACCAGTGAGGGCTTGTCTTTAAAGTAATGGTAGATAGAGCCTTTGGTTGCGCCAATGTAATCTGCCAAGTCATCCAATGAGGTTGACTCAATGCCTTTTTGATTGAACAGAAGAGACGCGACGCCAATTAATTGCAGGCGTTTTTCTGCGCTGACATTAGCGGAGTCAAACAAATTTACATGCCTTGCGCGCAGCGTTTGTACGTGTACAGCACACTCAAAATGATAACTGCGATTGGCACTCATACCATTCAGAAATACGTCGATCATTGCTTCGGCAGCCGAGCGATCAAAGCCATGCCACTTCTGCCAAAGCTGAGTCCAACTGAGCATGCCAAGCAACACCTGGACTGCAATATCGACGTTCACAACTCTAAACTCTTGCGAATCTATTCCACGCTGAATAATCAATGCTAGTGCTGCGGTATTTTGTTGGTTGATCGCCTGAATTTGAGTTCGATAGGAATCTGGCAAGCTGTCCAAATTACACAATATAGCCTGCTCTTGGCGATTTGCATCAAGCTGGCGATTAACAAAAATTTCCAGCTGATCTGCGGCGCTCGACGCCAACTTACAGGCATCGGCCAAATCAGCACCTTGCACCTCCCCAGACCTTAGATAACAGGCGACTACTAAGGCCAGGCGATCTTTAAAGTAGTAGTAAAGCGAATTTCGGGACAACCCTACAGCCTTAGCCACTTCATTCAAACTTACCGTTGTTGCGCCCCACTCATTCATATGGCTAGCCGCAGCATCAAGTATTTCGGCCAGTTTAATGAGCCGTTTAGCTGACATTGATGTTTCCGGATTTTGCTTCAAGTGCTCAGGCATAGCGTCATTCTGATGATGAATTTGAGCTCTATTGTACGTTAGTCATTTAAGCTCGTATACATACCAATCTGTCGAAAACCATTGCCAGCACAAAATTTACATGTTTATATCTCAACATACCAATATGTCTAAAAATAAAACTTTGGGAGAGAGACCGTATGAAATTCGACACCAGACACGCCAAAAATCGCCTATCTGCTCTAGTCACCTGCGCCGCTGTGGTTCTGCCAGCTCATGGCGCAGATCCGCACAATGATCCTCTAGCACTAGAGGAGATTATTGTTACCGCACAAAAACGCGCTCAGAGCCTCTCTGACGTAGGCATTAGTATTTCTGTAGTGAACGAGGCGCAAATCAGAGATGCGCGCATAGGCAAAGTGACGGACATCGTTCAGTTCACCGTAAATGCCTCCATAAAAGAAAATTTTCCCGGCTTAATGCCCGTAATCACCATCAGAGGGGTGGGACTGAACGACTTCAATGCCAGTAATAACCCAGCCGCAGGCGTATACGTCGACGAAGTATCGTTGAGCTCTCTGGCACTCATGAGCTCAGAATTCATCGACTTGGCCAGCGTGGAAGTTCTAAAAGGTCCCCAGGGAACACTCTACGGCCGAAACTCCACGGCAGGCGCCTTGAATTTCAATACGGCTAAACCAAATCTCGAGGCCTACGAACTCAGGGTGCAAGGTGGCGCCGGTAATTATGGGGCAGCAGAACTTGAAACTATGCTCAACGCTCCTGTTGGCGAAGACCTTGCGTTCCGTTTGGTGGCAAAGCACACGGACCAAGACGAGGGCTACTGGGAAAATCGAGCACTCGACCGTGATGTGGGTCGTCGCAATGAGTGGGTGGCCCGCGCGCAAGCACTTTGGGAGCCCGTAGAAGGGAACAGCAGTTTTCTATTCAAACTTGAGGGGCACAGAGGTCGCTCCGAGTTGGGCTCCCCCGAATTCTTCGGTGCCTTGCCAAGCCCAGGGTCAAACAACTGCCCAGGTTCAGCAGGCTGCGCGAATTTTTTTGGCTACACAGACACCGACAATGACCCCTTTAAAGGAGACTGGTCTACAGACCCAAGCTACGAGCAAAATCAAGCGCTGGCCTCTATCCGGATTGATACTGATCTTGGCTTTGCAGATTTAACGTCAGTGACAGGGTATATCGATTTCGACCGCCACTACGCCACGGATGTGGACGCCAGTCCGTTGGCACTAGTGGAGTTCATCAATAGCGACGAAGTGCAGCAATTCTCAGAAGAACTGCGCCTGTCTTCAAGCAATGACTTCAATGATTGGCAGGCGGGCTTATTTTATGCGGTGGATGAGGTCTACACAAAATACGAAGGCCAACTAGGTTTATTCAACACCACAACACTGAGTTTGGCCGATCAAAAAGCGACATCTACTGCAGCGTTTGTGAACGTTGACTGGGCACTGAATGAAACTCTAACTTTAATCACTGGGATTCGTTACACCAAGGAAAAGAAGTCTATCGATGCCTCTTCTCAGGATCTGGTATCAATAGCACCGGGCAGCGCGCTAAGCGGTTTACCATTCGGAGCACCACCTATAGTCTTGGCAAGCGTCAACGACAAAATCGCCGACGACAGCCTATCTTGGAAACTTGGCATCAATGCCAAGTTAAATGACACCACCCTACTTTACGGGTCGGCAACGCAAAGCACCAAAAGCGGTGGGTTTTTTACTGGCGTAGCCAGTACTTCCAGCCAGCTACAGCCCTACGATAAAGAAACCCTGCTGTCTTATGAATTCGGACTCAAAAGCCAAGCGCCTTCCTTGGGCATTCGCTATGAATTAAGCACCTTCTACTATGAGTACGACGACGTTCAAACCTTCATTCGCGATGTGTCGGGCGACCTGCCAATACAGCGACTGAGTAATGTAGAAGGTGCAACAATTTATGGCTTGGATGCGAGTATACACATTCGCCCACCCCTCATTGATGGACTGAGTGTCGGCGCAGGCTTAGGTCTACTGAGAACAGAACTCAGTTCATTCCAATCTTCCGCGGGCCTAACACCTAAAGGAAATATTTTGCCCGATGCGCCTGAAATCTCCGCCCAATTAAGTGCCAGTTACGACTTTGACATTGTTGACAATATATCTGCCACCCTCGCTTTTGACAGCCAGTATCAATCCAGTACTTTTCGCGATGCCGTCAACGACCCACTGCTGGAATCAGATTCCTACTGGCTGATTAACGGACGTCTTTCAATATACTTCGGTGAAGATTTTGAGGTGTCGGCGTGGGGAAAAAATCTATTCGACAAACACTATGCGACTCAAGGCTTGAATCAATTAGTTCTTGGTAATGGCTACCGAGTTTATGGGCCGCCACGAACTTTTGGTTTTAGCGCAACAAAAACTTTTAGGTAATAATATGAAAAATACAACTAATATCAGCGGCGTTTGCGCCCCTAGTTTTTCCAAACTGAAAGATGTATTCGAAAAAAACTTCGCAGCACAAGACGAGGTTGGAGCATCAATAGCGCTGGTGAAAGACGGCGAATTGATCGTGAATCTTTGGGGAGGTCTTCGCGACCCAGATTCTGCCTCAGAGTGGCAGCGCGACACCTTAGTGAATGTCTGGTCCACCACCAAAGGTATCACCGCCTTATGCTTCGCCATGCTGGTAGATCGCGGCCAAATTTCTTACGCCAGCCCTATCGCTGAATATTGGCCCGAATTCAGGGTTGGCAATAGACAAAACATGACAGTGTCAATGATGCTCTCCCATCAAGGTGGCTTATGCGGATTTAGAGATCCCGTGGACATAGAATTTCTATACAACATAGAACGCGCTGCGGATACACTTGCCAGAATGGAACCTTTCTGGGAGCCAGGTACGCGCTTTGGCTACCATGCCATTACCATAGGATTTCTTGCCAGCGAACTGTTCCGTCGCGTTGAAGGCCGCAGCATTAAACAATTTGTTGAGGATGAACTACATCAGGCCTTTGACCTCGATTTTTTTATAGGTTTGCCAGCCAGTCGAAATTTCCAAGCAGCAACTATTGTTGCCCCCAAGGCCATGGGCTCGTCTGCAGACCTAGCGACCAATTTGAGTAAGGCGCAGCTCGCGGCACTGGCTAACCCGGTCCTGTCGCCAACATTACCCAACACCAGCGCTTGGCGTGAAGCCGAGATTCCTTCGGCAAACGGCTTTTCTTCAGCGGAGGCTCTAGCCACATTGTATGGTGCTCTTGCCAGCGATGGCTGTATTAAAGGCAAGCGCCTACTGGGCTTAGAAGCAATCAATGCGGCAAGGGCTCCACAAACCAAAGGAGTAGATGAAGTACTAGGTCTTGAGATTGAGTGGAGCAATGGATTCTTATGCAACGCTATGAATGTATACGGCCCCAACTCCTCCGCTTTCGGACACTCTGGCTGGGGCGGGTCTTTCGCCTTTGCAGACCCTAAAAGGGGAATTGGATTTGCCTATACGATGAACAGGATGGGAACTGAGTTAGTGGGAGACCCTAGAAATACTGCGTTGATAGAAGCGCTTTATCACCCAGACACGTTTACTTAATGTAAAGCTGGAAACTAAGCCTTGTGCAAAATTTCGCGCTTTGCAATCACTACCGACTATTGCTACGGTATGCCGAGCGCGAAAGTTAAGCCACGAGTCAAACAGGTACCTTGCGCTCCAATAACAAATAGTGATTTTCCTCGGAGTGAAAATAATGAATTCCCTAAGTAAAACTTTAATGAGCATTACCGCATTTTTGGCACTCCCCGCCTTTGCGGATATGACGGTAATTACCGCCGATAAAATGATTGATGTTGTGTCTGGGAAAACCATTCAAGCACCTGCTGTGTTTGTAGAAGATGGCCGAATAGTATCTATTGGCGACGCTCGAAGTGTTAAGTGGGGCAAAGAGACCAAGCACATCAATTTACAAGGTAAAACTCTACTCCCAGGCCTCATTGATATGCATGTTCACCTAGACGGTCCGCCCGATATTGGTGGTTACCGAGGACTAGGGTTCACCGACAGTTTTTGGGGCATGACGGCGGTTGGCCACGCTAGTGCCATGCTGGATGCCGGCTTTACCACGGTGCGTAACGTGGGCTCATCAAACTACAACGACGTGGGTTTGAAGCAAGCTATCGACAGTGGTTATGCACGGGGACCCCGCATTGTGCCCGCTGCTCATGCCCTGGGGGCAACTGGTGGACATTGCGACGAAACGTTTTTCCCTCCCTCTTTCGAACGCAAAGGTATCGCGGTGGGTGACGGGCCACAAGAATTGCGCCGCTTAGTAAGAGAGCAAAGAAAATACGGTGCGGAAGTTATTAAAGTTTGCGCCACCGGTGGAGTATTTTCTCGCAACACTGAGCCCGGCCAACAGCAACTTTCAGAAGATGAACTGCGGGCCATTGCCGAAGAAGCTCATCAGTGGGGTTTAAAGGTGGCGGCGCACGCCCACGGAGCCGATGGAATCAAAGCCGCTATTCGCGCGGGCATTGATACCATCGAGCATGCAAGTCTGGTAGACAAAGAAGGCATTAAACTCGCGCTTAAACACGGCACTTGGTTTTCAATGGACATATTCAACACCGACTACACCCAAGCTGAGGGCGCCAAGAACGGTGTGCTAGAAGACAACTTACGCAAAGACCGCGAAATTGCTCAACTGCAACGGGATAACTTTCGCAAGAGTCATAAAGCGGGCGTGAAAATGGTCTTTGGCTCTGACGCTGGAGTTATGCCACACGCCACTGTGGGTGGGCAGTTCAAAGTAATGGTTGAATATGGCATGACACCATTGCAGGCGATTCAAGCGGCCACAATTAACAGCTCTCGAGCGCTAGGCCGCGAATCAGATGTAGGCGCAATTGCTGTGGGCCGTTATGCCGACATAATCGCCGTTGATGGTGACCCTTTGGCCAATGTGCGCGAGCTTGAAAGCGTAGACGTAGTTATTAAGGGCGGCGCGGTGACTTTCACACGCCAATAGACCAAGCGTAAAATTGGCGGGCTGTAAGGACAATGCAGCCCGCAGAGCAATTCCCTGTTCGCGCCCTGCTGCGCCACGGTATAAGCTGCCCCCCTCTGTAAATCTACTCCCGACAAGAGTTAGGAAATAAGGAAACCTGCTGGTATTATCGAGATCAACTCGAAATCTTAGTAATAATTGCCAACTGCCAGTGCAGTACTTCAGGTGAACAGACATGATCAAACGGCATTCCGTAATAGTCGTCGCTCTAGGGATACTCAGCCTATTTTCGCAAAACAAGGCATTGGCCGCAGAGTGTAGCGCCGTTTTTCCCAATGCTGTACAGAGCAATCATACTAAAAAAATCGAAATTAAATCTAATGCCCACTTATTCAATACTGGTGATCGCACTCTCTTTACAAGCGATCTGGTCAGTCATTCAACGGCCTGCGATGGTGCCGCTTGTATACAGGGAGGCAGCCAAGCGTCCAGCGGTGATTTTAACGATTTTAAAGGCAAGAATAATGTAGACGAAAGCGACTCACCTTTGGCGCCCGGCGAATACAAAAATCTCGACCTGAGCAACGACTCAACCTTAGTGCTCGAACCGGGTGAATATACATTTAAGGAATCAGTGTCTATTGCCGACGGTGCCAAGATTACAATCAATGGAGCCGGCACCGTTAGATTCTATGTAAAAAAGGCCTTCACAACCGGTGCTTCCGTGGAATTTAATATCGCCGGCGGTACTAGTTTGCTGTTCATCTATAGCCGAGAACAAATAACCATTGGCGACAGTAATACAATTAATGCCGTTCTCTATTCCAAAAAAGGCGTGACGATCAAAGACAACACAACATTGAATGGCGCAATAAACGCCAAAGAAGACATTGTCATTGAAAGTAACGCCAGTATTTATTTCGAATCAGCGGATGTAGCCGCCATTGACTTCGATGGGTTTTGTGAAGGCCCCACAATACCTCAAGCCAACGACGACAATACCACTGTCGCCAAAGGAGCCGCGGTCAACGTCAACCTCGCGGCCAACGACAGCGGAGGCACAGGCATTGATCTAAGCAGCATCACAATTGTGAGCGGCCCTAGTAATGGCTCAGTCATTGTTAACGCGGACGGTACCGTCGACTATACCCACGATGACGGTGCGAGTTTAAGCGACAGTTTCACCTATCAAATAAAAGACAGCTCCGGAACCATATCGAATATAGCAACGGTCAACATAACGGTTGCCGTGGTCGCAAGTTGTGAGGCTGTTTTCCCCGGCGGCATACAAACACACGGCGTGACGGGGTATATACGAGTGCACGAAAAAGGGTCTTATACAGAGCCTGAGATCTATAACAGTGGGAGCCTTTTGAGCACGGTAAGCATTATAGATCATGACAACACCAGCCTTGCTGGCGATATGTTTTGTGGCGCTTCACCCAACTTGTGCGCCGCCAGCGGCACTTCAGCGGCCAGCAATACTGTTAGCATTGCCGCCAATTCAAGTACCACAGATGTCACAAGCAACGGAACCCTCGGGAACAGCGGTACCAATAATTACCGAGACATCACAATTGCCAACAGCGGCTTCCTCACGTTTAGCGATGATTATTCTGACTACTACATTCAAGAGTTAGTACTAGGCGATGACACAACGCTCACACTTGCCGCCGGAACTTATTGGATTAGCGATGCACTGACAATTGGCAAGCGCTCTAATCTAGTCATTAGTGGCGCCGGAATTGTGCAGATTTATGTGGGAGACAAAATCGAATTCAAGGATGAAAGCCAAATCAATACGGGCGGAACAAGCGGTCAACTCTTGGTTTACTCCAATAGTTCTGGCGGCAGTAAATTTAAAATGAGTAAAAAGACCGATGCCAAAGGTTACTTTTTCAGTCAAGGGTCAATGGAGTTTAAAGAAGAGTCGACATTGTTTGGCGGCTTGTCCGGCAATAACATCGACCATATTGACCACGGCGCCACCATCACCTACGAAGCACCCAGCACAAATTTTCCACTATTTTGCGATTCGACTCCGGCTGCGGTTGATCACTACGCCATCAGTTATGACAACGGCGCCACCTTCAATGAAGGGCTGGGCATAACCTGTGAGGGTGCCCCAGTCACATTTGTCGCTCACGATGCAGATCACAACTTAGTGCTGCCCACTAATGGCACCGACATTAATCTGAGCACGGTGCCCAGTTCAGGCATATGGCACACCTCTGGCATCAACACGGTTACTTATACCTTTGACGGATCCAAATCATCCGATACGCTTTACCTGCAGCAATTCACAAGCGCCGATTTGAATATAGATGTTAATTCCGGCAGTGAGGGGCTGAGCGAAGATGAAGACATAAGCTTTTCGAACAGCGCCCTACTGATCGTTGCCGACAGTAACAGTGATGGCGACGCTGATGATTTAGACAGCAATGGATTTTCTGATCCGATCCCCAATCAAATAGCGGGCATCGATTATTCACAAGCCATTGTTAGAGCCATGAAAACAGACGAGTCTTCTGGTGCTTGTATGAGCGCTCTCAACTCGGTAGGCACCTTAGCCCTTAAGCTCGCCTATGAATGCATTAACCCCGACTCCTGCGTTCTAGACAAAGACCTTATCGCCGCTGGAACCGCCATTAACGAGAACAACAAGGATGCTTCAATAGATTTTGATGGCGTCAGCCTAGATTTGGCGTTTGACGTAGACGGCGAAGCACCTCTGGTTTTTCGCTACGACGACGTGGGCCAAATAAAACTACACGCTGAAGTCACAATACCCGCGTTCGAAGAAGATCCCGAAATAACCTTAAGTGGCTCCAGTAGCGGCTTCGTAGTACGCCCAGCCGATATGGTACTGAGCAGCATTGAAGACAGTTTAGGAGTCATTAACCCTGCAAGCACCTCGAGCGGCCAGGGCTTTGTGATCGCCGACACGGCATTTACGGTAAAAGTGGAAGTGCAAAACGGTCAGGGGCGTGTAACCCCAAACTATGGCAACGAAACAACTCCAGAGACAATAGCGCTCGCTTTGAAAACTCGTATTTTTCCCCCGTCATCTGTCGGAGGTGTTTTATCCAATGGCACAAGCTTTTCAGGTAGCGGAGGTATCTTCACCAATACTAATGTGAAATGGAGTGACGTTGGTACCATTAAGTTGCAAGCAAATGTTGGGGACAACAATTACCTCGACAGTGGCAACATTGCCTCGCCCACAGAGAGTGACAACATTGGGCGTTTTTACCCTGATCATTATGAGTTAAGCCTGGCAACACTTGATAATACCTGCTCAAACTTCAGCTATATGAGTCAGCCCGGAATTAATTTGACGTACACCATTAAAGCATTAAACGCCTCGGGGGGAGAGGTCGCCAATTATGACAACAAAGATTTAACTTACCCTGTCGCGTCGCTGAGCTACAGCGTCGAAAATAATAATGCGGGCGTGGAATTAAATAACCGCCTAACGGTAGCGCCCGGCCTTTGGGATGATGGTGTTTACTTGCTTACTGACAGTGGCGTGGAATTTTCTCGCCTATTAACAGGCCCCGATGGGCCTTATTCCTCTGTGCAGATTGGCGCGATACTCAATGATGCCTTAGACAGCAGAGTGCTTCAGGGGCTAGATATGAATGCATCCACAAACGACGACTGTGTAGCCAGTGCAAATTGCGCAGCACATTCGCTCGGCTCAGGTTTGGATGTTCGCTATGGACGACTCACAAACCTTGGCGCCCACGGACCTGAGAGTTCTCCACTGCCGGTAGTTTTGAAAGTAGACTATTGGAACGGTTCCTCCTTCATTATTAATGCCGATGACAGTTCTTCAACACCGGTATCTGATGGCTGCACCAGTATATTGAGAAGTCGTCTATTATTTGATTCGGCCAATACTCTGGCCGATTTCGTTGTAGATTTTGCTGGAGGGTCCACAACAGGCGCAGTGACATCGGATGTAACGGATGTGTTTTTTACAGGAGGGTCGGCTGAACTCGTTTTTAGTGCGCCCCTGGTGACCGGTGATTTTCCTCTTCAGGTGATCAATATTGCAGAGTGGCTTCGTGCCGACTGGGATCAAGATGGCTTATGGGACGACACGGATCACCCGGAGACCGCGATTTCCTTTGGGCACTATCGAGGGCATGATCGCATTATCTATTGGCGAGAAATCCTAAATTAGAGTGATATGTGTGCCAGTGTCCTTACTGATGAGAGATCACCGTTGAACCAATTCGCAGCTCAGCCTCTACTCGACGGTGGGCTTCTGGGGCTTCAGCCATAGAATAGACTTTATCGATTACCGGTTTAATTCCACCCGCTTCTATCATTTCTTTAAGTGCCAATAACTCTTCTTTCTTTTCACCGGCAAACGCAAACAGCACCGACTTGTCGGTAAATTTCGTAGTGAAAATACTTCTTAACATATCAGACAATCGAGGATTCGCCAGCAGATAGCAGCCTTTCGGCTTTAAGCGTTTAATGCAGCCAGAGTAGGATGCTCCAGCCACCACGCTGAAGACAACATCGTAGAGCTCATCGCTTTGGGTGAAATCTTCCAATGCATAGTCTACAAAATGATCGGCACCAATTTCACGCAACATGGTCTCTTTAATCGCACTATCGACGGCCGTCACTTCGGCGCCCATTAGCTTGGCGATCTGCACAGCAAAAGTGCCAATACTGGCGCCAGCGCCATTGATGAGTACCCGGTCACCTGCTTGGATATTCGCCCGCCGCAAGTAGTGTAAAGCATTGAAGCCACCCAGAGGTACAGCGGCCGCTTCTTCAAAACTCAGATTAGTCGGTATCGGGGCAATAGAACTCGCATCACTCAGGGCCAAAAATTCTCCATAGGCCCCCATGCCAAAGCCCGCACTTCCAAAAACCTTATCACCAAGGGAAAAGTCTTTTACATCCTCACCCATGGCCGCCACCTCTCCGGCAAAGTAACCGCCAAGAATTGGATTTTTAGGTTTGCTCCAACCTAGAGCAATTCTCAATGGTAGGTAAAACCAGCTCACCGCGAAATGAAAGCTGCGCATTTCACAATCCGATTTTGTGGCTTCGGCCGCTCCTACCTTAATAAGAAGTTCATTCGGCTTAACGGTGGGTTTCTCACATTCACCGACGCTGAGCACCCCGGGTGAGCCGTAACGCGTATAGAGAATTGCTTTCATTTGATTAGACAAAACTATTCCTCGTTTTATTCAGCCTAGTTTTTATCACAAGTGCCCGTAACTCGCCATGAAAACCGGAGAATAAGTCAGGTAAGTAAGTCCAAACTAGTCAGTAAAAAGAGGGTATTTAGGATTCTATTAGCAAGGGGAGAAATGATCTTCAATAAAAAAGGCGGGAAAACCCGCCATCTTCGATACTGTAAATAGCTGGTTCTCTATGCCTCTGGCTCCACAACTACAGACTCGCCAAACTGAATACCAATTAATTCCAGCAGCTCTAATGCCTCATCTTGGTATTCGCTATAATCCATAGAACCATCACCATCATCACCAAAGTCAACAGTCAACATGTCGTCTTGGGCACGTATCATCAACTCGCCAATGTCATCAAAGCGACTAAAATCAAAAGCGTCCTCTTCAGTAATGACAAACTTATGTAGTTGTACAAAACCACCGTCATAGTGAATTTTCACGTTAAGGTGATAATCGGGTGTTTCATCCTCTGTTTCTGGTTCGGGAGTCTCTTCACTGTCATCGACCACTTCACCCTCTTCTTCAGGGCTATCATCTTCTTCAGCAGCATCGTCTTCTTCAACAGTACCATCTTCTTCGAGGCCATCACCTTCTTCAAGCTCATCGTCGCCTTCAAGGTTATCGTTCGTTTCAGTATCATCACCGTCTTCATCGGAATCACTGTCAGAGTCCCATGAGAATGTAATTTTGTTGTTCTTGTCGGCCGCAAAGAAGCTGGCCAAATCCTCAGCCACCGCCTCAAAATCTAGAACGAGATCCGCGCCTTCCTCTTCTTCCTCTTCTTCCTCTTCTTCCTCTTCTTCCTCAGGCTCTTCTTCCTCAGGCTCTTCTTCTACCTCTTCCGCTTCCAGCGAATCGTCTCCAAGCTCCTCGACTTCTTCAGGAGTGTCTTCGGCATCGTCCAAAGAGTCTTCGGCGGTTACTTCTAAAACCTCATCGTCGTCATCAGAATCGTCGTTTTCGACCTGAAGGAGCGTCTCGGGAAGAATCAGTACATCATCACTGCCAAAATTATTTATCTTCAATTTGTTACCATGCTCTTCGGTAACAATTTCCTGTGCGCCGTCTTCCAGCTCTAGATGATGTAAACGATTATCGCTTCCGTTACCCGCACCACCGCTATTGCCGGGTGCATCGTCAAACTCATCGATCTCACCATCTAGGGCCGCTAATGCTTCTTCTAATGATTCATCACTGGCGCCAATGTTCTTTATCTTTAATTTCAGGCTAATGGCAGAATCACCATCATATTGTTTATTTTTAACCTTAATCGACAAGGTGACTTGCTGAGCATAAGCGAACTTATTATTAATGATCTCAGCATGTTCATTCTCCGCGCCATTAAGAATATCCAGCGCTACTGAGCCAAGGGTTCTCTCTCCTTGTTGAATTAACCGAACATAAAAATCCAAACCGCCAGAATCAGCGTCTTCGCCAAATAACTGCTGATAGAGATTGTTGATTAACTCGGAATCTTCTAAATCGCCAAACGACTCTAGAAACTCTGGGGAATTAGCAAACGCATCAATAATGACACTTAAATCGCCGCCCGCCTCATCAAGAAGCCCAGCCCAGTACTCTAAGCCTTCTTCATCGGCTGGTCGGCCATAATAAGCAATGTAGGTTTTCTGGATTTCCGATCTAGACTGTTCGCTTGCCATAATTTTCTCCGTATACCTGTCTACGTCTAGCCTTTATAAAGCTAAGATTTAATACGATTTTTCACAGTATAGCCCATCGGGCTCGGGAGAATCTGTGACCTAGGTCACTCAAATACTGAGCCTGACATAGAAAGAAAGTATTTGCAGGCAATAAACAAGCACCAGATCGCTGCAAAGGCCAGTGGAGAAGGGATATCAGCGATGGAGAGCTTAATGTGAGTGCTTGTTTACCCAGCCCGCATGGCCAAAATGCCTTGAATGTCTATCTCCTCACGATACAGGGCAAAATCAGGCTCACGGGTCTCAATGGCCTTTATCGACATGCGGTCTGCGAGCTCATTACCCTCAACACCTACGTGACCATTCACGTGCAGCACCTGCACCTGGGCCTTAATTGACTGATGTAAGGCGAACATCTCTTGGATCAATTCGAGGTTTTTAATTTCCCCCGTTTTCTTCTTCCAACCGTTCTTCTCCCAGCCGATAGCCCACTGGGTTACACACTGAATCGAGTACTTCGAGTCACAAAAGATCGCCACCGATTTGCCTTTAGCAATTCCGTCTTTAGCCATCATTAGAGCTTGATGCAGGCCGTTTAACTCCGCCGTGTTGTTTGTCCCCTCAGGGTTGAACAGCCCATACCATAACTCTTTAACAAAGTTATTGTGATACACCGCAATACCTGAGCCTGCTTTGCCTGGGTTTGGCTCGCAGCCACCATCAGTGAATATTTTGGTATCAACGGCTATCGCCGCAATTTCTTTAGCCGTGTAGGTCTTAACCGTCTGGGCCGTAGACTTCTTTTTGGCCTTCGGTGCTGTCGCAGACTTGGCTCCGCTGGTCGATAAACCTTTGCCCAGAGTTGCTATGTTCGCCCCCTGAAAAGCGGCCTCGGCCTCCACTCTGGTTTGGAACGATTTATACTTAGCTCCCGCAAAACCGTCGACATGACTCTTGCAGGTGTTCCAATCTGTGAATATGCCTGTCTCGCGACCCTTCCATACTACGTAAAACTTCATCGTGGTTACTGCCATACTTTATTGTGAATGCGAACATTGATTATATTATTTTGAGCCTCTTCCCGCTCATATTGTTATCCATTCTATGTTCACTGAATAGAACAAAGGTGTCGATGGAAACCGATGCAGCCTATTATAAGGCTATTCGTTGCCTACACGACGATACTAGGGTTTACAATTAAAGTATCGCTAACGTGAGCGAGCGTAGCGCGCTCTCTAGCTCAAAATAAAACAGATAAAATAAATACAATGATAGCGATAAATACAGGCGCTGCCCAGCCCGACATACGGCGTTCACTTTCCACTGAGCCCTTTATCTTGGCGCCATCGATCAACAATTCCATTGAGGTAGTAACGCCCGCATCTTTATCGAAAATTGCCGATTCATCATTGTGGCCCACTCCGCCATAGGAAAAATCTGACTCCCTAGAGGCACGGAATAGAAACTGTATGTCGTGGGAGTCGACACAAAAAGAAGCCGTGACAGAGCCTCGACACGATTCGATTAAACCGCCCGATATATGCTTTACCAACTTATCGTTAATAAAATATTTTTTACGTCCTGTCCAGAACTGATGTTCGAAGCGGAAAGTATGCAGCCTACCCTCTATATCCGCAGCCCATGTGGTGATGGTTTCACCGTATGCAAGCGAACTACTATATTCTTTCGACTTAATCTCGCTATCATCGCTACTCTCCTCATCATCACCTGATCTACTTTTAACCAGCGAAATAACAAAGAGAACAATAACGACGATGTTTAAAAATAAAAACAGCTTGAAATTAAAATCACTTTCAGCTTGAACAGCAGAAACCATAGTTTGGTAATTCAAATATACAATACTATTTTTTTCAAACTCCACGATATTGTAATAGCCATCTGTGACCAGACCTCCTCGCATGAAGTAGCCTTTAAGACTAATAACATCATTGACACTAGTCGCCTGTTTAACCTGTTGATAAGCACCACTATCGTCATCCAGATAATCGCTTAAACCCAGATAAAAATTAAGCTGGTTATTGTTGATTCGAATAACTAGGAAGCGGTCATTCTGCTGTTCTTTACTCTTCATCCCTTCGAAGAAATAAACAACCTCCCCCCTAAACTCCTCCAGCTGCTTATATTCAGGCAATGGTTGTAGCTCAAACCCTTTCAGGAAGACCAAAGCATCCAGAAGAACAAAGATTCCAAACAATAAAGAACGTGCATGCCCTGCTGATTTTACTATTATCATTATTACCGCCAGCGCCAGTGATTGAGGAGGCCAAGATACTTCATTGAATGTGAAAGCAAAGCTTTAGCTAAGTCTGAAAATAGAAGAACAGCATGATTAGAATTTTCTTCCATAGACTTATACAACCCCAAAGACCTATAAACGTAGCGCATTTGAATGTATCACGCAAACCAGCGTCTAAATTGGCAAGCATGCTCTTGCGGCGACCCAATTCCTGAGCAAAGCCACCACAGCCACCAAAGCTTTAGGTCTGTCGACCGGCGAACCGGCATTGCACCGCCGGCTTACTCAACTAGAAGCTAAACGCGGAATATGGAACCACTGTCCTTATCACTATTCAATAACACCCCATCGCCTTTGCGTGTCAGTAACATTCATCACCAACTTTTTAACCAGTGAATTTTTATCTAAAAGAATAACAAGCTCTTTCTTTTTGCCATCAGAGACTTGCGAAATAATATTGTAAGGAATGAAGTTTTGCGCCCTAGGCTTAAGCCGTTTGTACTTGTAGGTCAGCACCTCCAAGCCCCCATCCGTAAAAGTGGTTTCCATTGGCGCACCGAGCATACTGATCAATTGTTGCTTACTGGTAACACCCTCATGAATTTTGTTACCAATAGACTCTGGCGACTCATTCGATAAACTTTCGTTACCTATGGTTGAGCAGGCAGAAAGTATCGAAAGACCAAGCGCTAGCACCAGGGTTCTTAATATTAATTTGTTCATTTTGTTCTCCGTTAATGGGTGTTGATTTACAGCTTAAGCGCAACAATATAGCGAGCTATCGTGAATGAGCGATGAATTAGAGATTAACGGAGAATGAATGGAGGGATATACAAGGGGGAGATTATAGACAAACACCCAAAATCTACAAATACCGCCACTAGACGAATCAGGGACTTGGGCTTTTAAATCAACAAAACCACTATTTAGTGGGTACTTCTAAGGCTATTTCTCATAGGCTCGGCTTGCAATCTCAACCAGTTCATCCAAAAAGCAAGGTTCATTCAACATTTCTGTATTTTCCACTAATGCCAATTGTAAGAGCAAGTCGATGGCATTGGTCACCACGAACGCCCTCACTTTAATCTCCTTTGTACTGAGATGTATTTTAAGCTGTGAACTAATAAACTCTTCAATAATAGACTCGAAGTAGCGTGTTGCCTTCCTAAGAGCTTGCCTGCACTCAAGGTGGCTGACTTGTTGGTGCAACAGTCTTGTGAGCTCAATATCATCCAAATGTATTTGAATAAATTCACGGATAAAAGCCCGAAAAAGCGCCTCCCCTTGCGGTCCTTTCCAGTTCAAGAACACGGCTTTTAGCGTACTGACCTCGTGATCAACATGCTGCTCTATTAACGCGGCTATAAGAGAGGCCTTATTAGGAAAGTATTGATACAGCGAACCGATGCTAACGCCCGCCAAGTCAGCGACATGATTTGTAGTTAGGGCTTCAACACCATCCTTAAGTAAAATGTGAGTAGTCGCTTGCAGCAAGGCATCAACGGTCACTTTAGATCGCGACTGCCTTGGCTTTTTCCTATATTTATCAATCACTTAAATTTACACCCAATAAATGATTACTCAATGCGAGTAGTGAAAACACGTCATTCTTTATACTATTCGTATGTGAGTTTTACTCGCATTTTGAGTTTTTTTCAACAAAGGATACACCATGAAATCTCGCGACCTACTCGTTAATTTCGACGGGCATCAGGTGGCAGTACTTGCTGCTAACGAAGAAATCGAAGGGCCTGCAATTATTTTCATACCGGGAGTGATGGCCCCCATCAACTTCTGGAAATGTTGTTTACCTGATGCTATTCGTGAAAAACGCCGTTGGTATTCCATTAGTTTGCCCGGGCATTACCCTTCAATTGTGCCTGATAACTTTAAATCGACAGATGTCGATGAGAGGTGGCTCAACCGTTTATACCAGGCAGTGATAAAGGAACTTGTGGGTGCTGAAAAAATCATTATCGTAGGACACTCAACGGGTGGATTTTCCGCCTTAAACTTAGCGGCCAATGGCTTTGATCAACTGCTAGGAATCGTAAGTGTAGCGGGTTTTTTTGAAGGCAAGTGGGGGGGAATAGAGGGGCAGTTAGTTAAGCTCGCTAATTTAGGACAATGGGCTAAGCCATTGTTTATTTTTAGCCTGTGGGCTAGTCGTTTGTTTAAACCAGTACAACTCCATCTTTCGGGACAATTGGCGTTTGATCGTCAACGCTATTTTGCATCGCCTATTACAAGAAGCATGCTAAATGAAATTCAGGAAAATATGAAAAACCAGAATCTTGGGGCTTTGTTCCCTTTATTCAACCGCATTCCAACATTTAATATTGAACAACAACTAGAAAAAGTTTCTGTGCCTACTGTCATAATGGCGGGCAGCCATGACCCTGTCATTTCCGCAGAGCAATCACTGAAACTCGCGGGGGCAATTAAGCACGCAAAACTAGTGGTTTTCAACAATGCTGGGCATATGCCGTTTATGGAGCGAACAGAACAATTCCACCATGAATTGCTAGAAGCGACTCTGCGGCTTTCAAACTCTATCGAAAATTAAATCCAAAAGTAAAATTTGCTTTTAATTAAAACACAATCCAAAGGTATCACTATGCGTTATCCACAGTATCGATCTGACCTCCATCATATCCATCAGTCAGAAGTTTATGGCGCAAATGTTTTCCGAATGGCTGGCCACTTAACTATTAGCCCTAAGAAAAAGCAGCAGTGGGCATTACTTTATGACTTGGAGATCCAAACTCTTAAGCGCTTTTTCACTTATTTGGATGAGACGGCACAGCAAGATAGCCATCCATTTATATGGTCACTAAAAGGCTACTTGGAAGGCATCATACTCGGACTATTGCCTTGGTCACTTGCCATGAGCTTGCTCGCGAAAGAAACCCAAAGTTTTGTCAGCATATGGCATAGGCTAAAAATAAACAGTGAGGATTCCGAAAAGGAATTTTTCGACTATATTTATGCCCATGAAAAAGCGATAGAAGCCTTTGCGAAACGAGAGCTTAAAAAAGAAAAGAACAGCATCGGAGCTGTTCGCTCTCTTTTGGGGTTAAGCAATTGCTAATGCACACACGGCATAGCTAGCTAACCCGCAACCAATATGGCCGGTTACTCATTTAAGTCCAGCTTAAGACTTCGCTTGATGCGCCGAGAGAAAGTGGCAAGCAAGCTCCCGACAATTACTGGAACCGCAAAGAGATATCAGGTAAATAAATCGGCCAAACCATATATTTGATAACGCAATAAGCATTTTAATATTTGTGCGGGCGAATCTTGGAATGTTGTTATACCAATATAAATAGGCGATGAGAACATATTCAGATATTAGCCATACACCTGAAAAGAACAAATAGCCGCCGTAGCATTCAAGTAATGGCTTAGTGAAATAAAGATACCAATAACACCCTACCATTAGGGTGCACAATACAACTAATAATATTGATGACGCGATATTTCTCCATCGTGAATACCTTGTAGACAGCATCCCACTTATTAGCTTGTCAATTTTTTGATTCATTCAATTATCGATACATAAAAATTCATTAATAAGCTGGAACGCTATTTAACACCGGAGCTATTGAACAAAAGACGCCCCTGCGGCCACAGCCTGTATTTGCTCACGACTAAGAACAGATTCTTCTATTACTCTTTCCCGAGCGAACCGACCGTCACATCAGAAATCGCAATCTTCAACAACTCATCAATATCCATTTCAACAACTCGCTCTTTACCTGAAGCAAAAAGTGGTGACTGATCGGAATAATGTATTGAATTTGGTCTAGTCATAGCTGAACCATAAGTATTGATTGAAGATACTACAAAGTCACCATCACTCTTCCACTCTGCAAACTGTATGTACGAGTCCCCAGCTTTGTTGATGAGCTTACCCCCCTCTGACAAAGGCCAACCATAAACAGCGCGCAAGATGTCAGGCCCGCCACTCATCGGCCAACTCTTATCCCCCCTTTCTAAACGGTTAATGTCACCCCAAGGAATATTGATACCCCCATAATATTGATGTAATGAATCCACAGCGAATTTAAAACTCTCAGCAAAGGTCTGCTGCTCACTTTTAAACATTTGTCGATTGATAATTGGAGTTAGAGTCATCACACCTAAAGCCGCATGACGACTATCTTTATCTGTACCTAAATCCCACTCTTTTAAATAATCAAAGGCAATTTTATATCGTTCAATGGCCTTCATCTCTGAAGACAATCCCTCAGCGAGAAATTTCTTAAGTGCAATGATTGGAGCTGACTGAGTGTTGTAACTAAGATCCATTTTAATTTCGTGCAGCTTCTCAGCGGTGATATCAGAGCTATCGATTAACAGCTGAGAAATTTGGTAAGCACGATTTGTCATTTGCTTTTCGACTCCCATCCAACGAGGGAAATCTTCTTGCTTCGGCGCTCCTTCACCATCCGTTGATACGTACGGAGTATTGTTAGCATTAAAAACTGCACCTGACAATGGATTTACCGTTCTAGGTAATTTATCTGCAGCCACATAGCTATCCCAAATCAATGCTGAATTATCGCCCTCTATTAAGGACTGCCAATTAAGCGCAGGATTTGCATCTCTATTCGGTATCATTGCATTGTAAAAGTGAGCGATATTATCTTCGTGGTCGGCATAAATATAGTTGATGCTAGGCATCGCGTTCATTGCAAGAGCGTCTTTAAATTCGGCGATATTCTGCGCTCTATTAATTTTGTGGAAAAAACTGGTTTGCCGCACCTCATCCATGCCCGCCCAACGAATTGCATAGGAGCCGTGGTCAAATTTCATCACAGGCCCATGAGCAGAATGATAGATGGGCTCATGAGCAGTCCAATACAAGGGGCCCGCTATCTTTACACGTATGGAGGCATCCATTTGCCTAAAATCATGCCATTTTCCATCCATCAAATATTGATTGTTATCATCGGGGTTAATAGTTAGTTGATAGATATCAACTAAATCAGGTTTGTTCACAGTCGCAGACCACCCAAGAGCGGGGCCCGAACCGTTTAATATAAATGGCGAGCCTGGAAAGGTACCGCCAACGATGTCTAATCCTTCATTGGATTTTAATCTAGCCTCATACCATGCGACAGGGCCAGTTAAAGGCTGATGTGAATTTACCAATAGACGTACTGATTCATCCGTATTGCGAGAGCGATTAATCGCGATGCCTTGACTTCCGAGCTGAGCTTGAAGCTCATTGCTAATCTGTACACTAGATTGCAGATCTAAGCCTTTGCCTAGTTTCCCATCGGCCAGCGCGGCGAGGCTCTTATCGAAGCCATAAAAAAGTGGAGTTTTAAACACAAATCCCGCTACTACATCTTCACCTCTAACGGGCAACAACCAAGGATCAACTTCATCGGGATGTTCTATGGCATAGCTATTTATTCCAGCTGCATAAGCTTCAACAACCTCTCTAGTTTTTAAAGGTATATCTTCAGCATAACGTTCACTAACCTGCTGCCATATTCCCATCCATTGAACGAGATAATCCGTAACTGTTGCCTCCATGCCATTTTTAGCCGATAAGTTACCTCGTACAGCTAACAATATATCTTGAAGGGTACTGAAATCATCTGTGGCATGGGCATAGGCCAGTCCATAGGCAACATCCTTATCATATGCACCATAAATGTGAGGTACGCCAAAATCATCTCTTATGATTCGTGCTTCATAGTGCTTAGCTGCACTAATGATTGAATTATGGCTTACTGCTGAAGGTTGAGTCGTGTAGATATATACTGATGCTACAAAAAGAAACAACACCGAAAACCATTTAATTATTTTTATCACGGAATAACTCTCTTTTATAATTGTGAACTTCTCAGATCTTGTCAGACGCTTTCTAGCCTCTGAAAATACTCTGTTTCATACTTCGTCGTCGTACACGGGAACATGGCATCTGGCGAATCAGAGACTTTAGCCAAACGACTTGAAAGCCATGCGGGATGTAAGCTCCCAGCTTTCGCTATACACTGCGCAACTATGTAACATGATGCAAGCTAAATCACAGTTTCATGTACGAGCTTAAAGCGAGAGCTCACAGATGTATCATCCGCCCCGAGATCGACATAAATACTACGTATAGTAGGCTGTTTACATATGGAAACACGGAAAATAGCTGAAACCAAGACAAAGAGAATGACAATGAGAACTGCTATTTTACTGTCGCTGGCTATTGCCAGTCATACCCACGCCCAAGACACTTATCTTAATGGCGATACCAGCTTTCGAAGTATTAAGGACGTCAACCAACAGGCTGAATCCTGGGGAACTTGTGTCGCAGCCTACGAGATTGCAACGACGCTTTATGAGGGTGACCCCGAGCAAGTAAAGAAATTTCAGGATTTGGCCAATGGCGCGAAACTGTCAGTGATTATGACCCATGTGTCCGACAGTATTGAAAAAGACACATCAGTAGAAGCTTTCGACGCTACCTGGGCCTATTCGAAAACCCTCGGCGACTCAATTCCTGCAAGGCGCAAGAGTTCGATATTAGCTGAGGCCGAAAAACTCGGCGATAAGGGCTTGGAGGAATATCTGTTGCGATTAGCCGCAACCTTAAAGGTCTGTGCGTCCAACACCGACGCTCAGCAGACTTATATCTACTTGTGGAGAAGTCTGGTGAAAAGCGGCCTGCTAACGTTCGATAAGTAAGGCTGGCCTTAACTGTGGTTAAAATTTTGCTAAGTGCTATTACCATACTAAATATTTATCGCCCATTCTCAGCTTTATCGACATATAATAAGCACTTAATATGAAAGCAATAGAGCACAACATGAGTACTTCCGCTTTATTCCCATCCGGGTGAAATAGTCCCGCTAGCGAAAGTATAATGCCAGTACCTATTAGTATGATTTCTAATATTACGGCATCTTTCCGCTTAAACTTGACTGTGTTGGAACCTATAAAAATTATCCTTACCCATAAGGGTGCTTTTTTCCATTGCTCTGAATCTTTATCCACCACAACAACCCCCTGCTCTAAGTTTCGAATATCAATTTCAAACACCGCAGAAAGGGATTTTAAAGATTCCATGCTAGCTTTATTCCCACCCTCTATTCTCTGAATAGTGCGTAGGCTTAGGCCGCTCAATTTAGATAATTGATCTTGCGACCAGTTTCTTTGCTTCCTCAGTTTTCTAATAATCATCTCAAATACCTTGTGCTGCGTAGAGCAAGCTTATCGATAGAATTCACTTGGCGGTTACGCAAAGTTACCGCCATCACACCGCCACGGGTACATTTCGGTAATTTTGCACATAACAGTCAGTTCAAAAACCTTACGCTTTGTACCGCTTTGGCGATATGGCGTTGATTGACACTGTAGTGGTTTGCACGGAATTCTATTTATAAATCAATGTGGGACACGTAGCACTGCAAATGGATATTAGAACGCCGTTGTCGCAACATTTGTAACAGTCCTTGAACAAGGACTATAAAAGGTATTAATTCCATTAAAATCATAGAGTTAAAAGGTGTCAGAGCCGGCCGATAAGCCGGGTTCTGTCGTGGGCAATCATTCATCTGGGATGCCCATCACTGGACACCTCAAGCAACCTACCCGCCTTCAGTGCGGGCCGCACCAACGAAGGCCTATTTGGTCTTGCTCCGAACGGGGTTTACCATCGCCACAATCTGTTGCCAGTTGCGCGGTGCGCTCTTACCGCACCTTTTCACCCTTACCGGCTATTCGTGAGAATAACGTAGGCGGTTCACTTTCTGCTGCACTTTCCGTAGGCTCTCGCCCCCCAGGCGTTACCTGGCGTTCTGCCCTGTGGAGCCCGGACTTTCCTCCCTGGTGGGCCTGTTTACACTCAAGAGAGTAAACACGCTGACACCAGAGCGACTGCCTAGCCGACTCTGACGGGCGCACCATACCCCCAGCCGCCCGAAACATCAAGGTATTCAGGCCTCTCTATTGTCCAAAGCCCACTGATACAAAACCTTTTTCTTTTGCCCGGTCAATTTAGCCCCCAGCGCTGCTGCCTGCTTCACCGACAGTTCTTCCAAAAGAATTCCCATCACCCGCTCACTCTCAGCCTCTAAGGCGGAATTATCTCGGGCGGGCGCGCCATGCACCACCAGCACAATTTCACCGCGCTGCTGGTTTTTGTCTGCCGCCACCCAAGCGGCCAATTCAGCTACGGCGTCACTGCGGATGGTTTCAAATGTTTTGCTGATTTCTCGGGCCATGGCCACCTCACGATCAGCACCAAAAACCTCGGCCATATCCACCAAAGTTTCGGCAATGCGATGAGGCGCCTCGTAGAAAATGAGTGTGCGCTCTTCGTTCTTAAGCGCCGCCAAGGTGTTTTGTCGGGTGCCTTTCTTCGCGGGCAAAAAGCCTTCAAATGTAAAGCGATCGGAAGGCAGGCCTGCAGCACTTAGGGCAGCAATCATGGCGCAAGCGCCGGGCACCGGTATCACCCGAATACCCGCCTGCCTCACAGCCCGCACCAAGCGATAACCTGGGTCTGATACCAAGGGCGTGCCCGCATCGGAAATTAAGGCGACGTTTTCACCTTTCTCTAAACGGGCGATCAAACCGTTGGTTTGCCGCTCGTCACTGTGATCGTGGTAAGCCACCATGGGGGTTTTGATGTCAAAATGTTCCATTAGACGAGCGCTGTGGCGTGTATCTTCGGCCGCAATCACATTTACGGTTTGTAGAGCTTCCACTGCTCGCGGTACCATATCGCCCAGATTGCCAATTGGCGTGGCGACTACATACAGTGAACCATATTGTGAGTCGTTAGATAAGTGCTGCATATATGATCAATCCGTAGTGTTAAGGAACACCGTTTTATGAAATTAAAGGCCAATATAGTTCTGGCTAGCCTGCTGACCACCCTTCTACTTGTAGGTTGTAGCGGCACCCAACCCTTGCCGTCTACTGACCCTGGCCCGAGCCAAGCTCAAGCAAGCCTAGACGATGTTCGGAGTTTGCTCGAGGCGGCGCAAAATACCACGTCGCCCTTGAAAGAACACTATTATCTGCGCGCGGCGAAACAATTGCACCTTAACGAGCGCAATGACTGGGCAGAAAACTTACTGAAGGCCATCGACCCCTCGCTGCTTGAGACCGCCGACTTTATCACTTACACCGATGTATTCAGCGCCATCGCTATGAGCGATCAGTCCTGGTTTCTCGCCCAGCGCATTTTAACCAAGCCAGAATTAGAACAGCAGTGGGCAAACTTGCCCAGCGAAACAAGATTTGTTTTGGGCCAGCGCCGCGCTGAACTCTTTGCCCTTTTAGGGGAGCCAACTTCCAGTATTCGCGAGCGCCTTCGCTTAGCCGATAGCCTATCTGGCGAAAATGCGGCCGACGCCGACAGCAACCAAGACGCCATCTGGCAAACACTCATGACGCTGCCCGAAGCACAATTGAAAACCCTAAGCGAAGAGGAAAAAAATCCTCTGCTGGCGGGCTGGTATAACTTGGCGAGCCTAAGCAAAAACAATCAGTCTGACCTGTCACGCCAGCTAGAGCAGGTGGATGACTGGGCCAAACAGTGGCCAGAGCACCCCGCAAGCCTTAGATTGCCCAGCGATTTAAAGTTACTGCGTGAGCTCATTCAAGACCAAGCACAACAGGTGGCTCTGTTACTGCCTATGGAGGGTAAACTGGCCAAAAGTGGTAGTGCTATCCGCGACGGCTTTATGGCCGCGTACTACCAAACCCTCAATCAAGGCGGTTATGTACCGGTGGTACACGTTTACAACAGTGCCGGCGGCGAAGACATCAACAGCATCTACCAGCGCGCCATTGACGAAGGCGCGGGTATGGTGGTTGGCCCACTCGATAAAACCCAAGTGGCTGAGCTCAACCTCAATCTACAGCTGCCAGTGCCAACCTTAGCCTTGAATTACAACGACGGCCTTGGTGACAACGCCGCTGGGCTCTATCAATTTGGTCTCGCCATTGAAGACGAAGCTCGCCAAGCCGCCCAACGAGCATTCCTTGAAGGCCATCGCCACGCAATGACTCTCACACCTCGCTCAAACAGGGGCCAGCGCGCCGCAGACGCTTTTGCTCAGGAGTGGGAGACACTCGGTGGTAAAGTGGTGCAAAGCAGCCATTATCGCGGTTCTGGGGATTTTTCTAAGGTAATTCAAAATTCGCTGAATGTAGACGAAAGCCGTCAGCGCGCCAGAGATATTCGCGCCCTTTTTGGTCGCATTGAATTCGAACCTAGGCGACGCGACGATATCGATATGATTTTTCTCGATGCTAACCCACGCGATGCGCGCCAAATAAAGCCTACCTTGGCTTTTCACTATGCAAGTAAGCTACCTGTATACGCTACGCGCAACATTTATTCTGGCCGCGCCAACCCTAAAGCCGATCGCGATTTAAATGGCATTCGCTTCAGCACCCTGCCTTGGTTTTTTGATCAGCACAGCCTTGAGAAGCAAGCCATCGTTGAATCTGCCAAGGCGTCTCCGGCTTATCACAGCCTCTATGCCTTGGGTCTAGATGCTTACCACCTTTACCCTCGTCTTCGGCAATTGGCTGAGGTTCCTCTCGCCAGACTATATGGCTCGACAGGACGCTTGAGTTTAAAAGACAATAATACCGTACTCAGAGAACAAACTTGGGCGCAAATCAGCCGAGGCCGAGCGCGTGAGCTCACGGGCTTGGTGAACGAGTTCAAACCCTAGAAAAAATACCCCGAGGCGATAATGAAAAGGACTTCATTACACTCCGCAAAATTAGGCCGAGAGGCCGAACGCTATGCGGAACAATATTTGGTAAACCGAGGTCTCACTTTCAGGCAGCGTAATTTCTGTAAGCCCTGCGGCGAAATAGATCTCATCATGCAAGATCGCTCAAGCCTAGTGTTTGTGGAAGTTAAACTGCGTAAACAGGGGCAACAAGTGAGTGCCTTAGAATCAATAAATCGGCGCAAGCAGCAACGGCTGATTAAAACCGCTCACTGGTATTTACAGAGCTTAAAATTGAGCCACTTGTGCAACTGTCGATTCGATGTTATTGCCATTGAGCACAATAGCAGAGAGAATGCGGCCTTGGGCTTAGTGCCCACCGGTTTAGACTGGATTAAAAACGCTTTTTTAGCTAACTGAAATCATCATTAACACAGAAGTATCGGACCAACAGAATGAGTGAAACAGACGAGCTAGAACAACGAGTTATCACCTTGTTCCATGAGAGCATTGAGGCCAAAATGCAGGCCGGCGAAAGTTTAGCGCCACTCATTGGCGAAGCCAGCCAAATGATTGTTCACTCTTTGCTAAACGGCAACAAAATTATCTGCTGCGGCAACGGTTTTGCCGCCGCCCACGCACAGCTGTTTGCGGCCAGCCTGATCAATCGCTTTGAAAAAGAACGCCCCAGCTTGCCCGCTATCGCACTGGGCACAGACGCCACCGTACAATCGTCAATCGCCTCTGAATACAGCTTTAACCAAGTGTATGCCAAACAAATACGCGCCCTGGGGCAACCCGGCGACTTACTTTTGTTGATAGGCAACTCTGGAAAACAAAGCAGCTTAGTGCAAGCGGCTCAAGCAGCACACGACAGAGAGATGGGCGTTATTGCCCTCACGGGGCCCGAAGGTGGCGACGCCTCAGCCCTGCTAGACGACGTTAACGACATTGAACTCAGCATTAATATTGGGTCGCAAACTCGAGTGCACGAAATCCAACTATTGGTTTTGCTCTGCCTTTGCGACCTGATCGACAGTCAACTTTTTGGGAGTTAAGTATTACTATGAATGCTTTACCAGCAGTTTTTATTACCCGCGCAAAAAAAACCCTAACAAGGGTTTTCATCGCCAGCTTGATAACAGTATCAGGCTGTAGCTCACTAATTAACGCCACTTCGGAAGAGCCCATTAACGTTCACCCAGGTAAGCGCACCGTTGGCACCATGATCGACGATGAGCAACTGGAAACAATTGCCAAAGTGAACTTGAAGAAGGCCAGCGAAGCCTTAAAACACGCCCACATCAACGTTACGAGCTATAACGGCGTGGTTTTGCTCACTGGCCAAGTGGTTGACAATAACAGCCGTGAGTTAGCGGCCAATACCGTTAAGGCTATCCCTAAATCTCGTCAGGTGTATAACGAACTGCAGGTGCAGGGCAAGACTTCCGTGCTCGCAAGAAGCAGCGACACATGGCTCACTACAAAGGTCAAAAGCCGACTTATCGCCGAGAAAAATCTAGAGGGGCGACGAATTAAAGTGGTTACTGAAGACGGTGTTGTTTACTTGATGGGCTTGTTGTCGCGTCAGGAAGCTGAGATAGCTTCGGAAATATCGCGCACGACCGGCGGTGTTCAAAAAGTTGTTAAAGCCGTTGAATATATTGATTAGTGACTTGTGCTTGGCTAAGAATACCAGCCAGTAGCTCTGTTTCTCTTTTCGTGACGAGCCCAACTAAGTAATAAAAAAGGGGATGCTTCATTAAATGAACATCCCCTTTTTTATTCTCGGTAAAAACCAATCAGCAATTAGCAATTAGCAATTAGCAATTAGCGTTCAATCGCAATGGCCGTTGCTTCACCACCACCAATGCACAAACTCGCCACACCTTTAGATTTGCCATAGGTTTCCAAGGCCGCTATGAGTGTCACTATAATACGTGCACCAGAAGTACCTAGAGGGTGACCCAAAGCACAGGCTCCACCGTGCACGTTGACTTTTTCATGAGGGATAGAGAGTTCTTTCATCCCCGCCATGGCCACAACCGCAAATGCTTCGTTAATTTCAAACAGGTCAACGTCATCAGTCGTCCAGCCTGCATTTTCAATCAAGCGGTTCATTGCGCCAACCGGGGCCGTAGTAAACCACTCGGGTGCTTGAGCGTGCTGACTATGGCCTTTGATGCTTGCGAGTATTTTGATGCCACGCGCTTCGGCATCCGATTTACGCATCAAAACCAGGGCTGCAGCACCATCTGAGATAGAGCTGGCATTGGCGGCCGTCACCGTGCCGTCCTTTTTAAACGCGGGTTTCAAGCTAGGAATTTTCTCTGGGCGGGCCTTGCCGGGCTGCTCATCGACAGACACAAGAGTTTCACCACGACGTGTTTTTAAGCTCACAGGTGTTACTTCGCGATCGAACTTGCCTTCGTCAATTGCTCGGTTTGCCCGCGCCAGTGATTCAATGGCAAATGCGTCTTGTTGCTCACGAGTGAAGTCATATTTGTCGGCGCACAACTCACCAAAAGCCCCCATCAAACCACCTTCATAGGCATCTTGCAGGCCGTCCATAAACATATGATCAAGTACTTCTCCATGCCCCAAGCGATAGCCGCCGCGAGCCTTTGGTAGCAAATAAGGAGCGTTACTCATACTCTCCATGCCGCCGGCAACCACGATATTGGTGTTGCCCAACGCCAGTGAATCACAGGCCATCATCACGGTTTTCATACCGGAGCCACAGACTTTATTCACAGTGGTGCAAGGCACACTATTTGGTACGCCTGCACCAATAGCCGCCTGACGTGCTGGGGCTTGGCCCACACCGGCGGGCAATACACAGCCCATCAGCACTTCGTCCACATCACTGCCCTCAAGGCCAGCATCTTTAAGGGCACCCGCAATCGCGGCTGAGCCTAAAAACGTGGCACTTACGTCTGCAAAATCGCCCTGCATTCCACCCATTGGGGTGCGGGCTATGCCCACAATCACTACTGCATCAGTCATCGCTCGTATCCTTGTCCGTATCGGTCTATTTGAATTAGGCTATTCTATTTTTGGCCGTATTATAGCAACGGCAAGCGCAATAGCCACCGCTGTGGATATCTGCAGCGGCCTAGCCGGAATATGAGTTGCATGGAATAAAGGCCATGCTAGTATCGTCTCATCATTTTACTCAAAGGAATTTTTTTCATGGAAATATCAACCATTGTGACCTTGGTAATCATTGCCGCGCTGGTATTTTATGTCATTGGGGTTTTCAACCAATTAGTGGCCCTTAAAAATCGCTTTGAAAATGCCTTTTCACAAATTGAGGTGCAACTAAAAAGGCGCTATGACCTAATTCCTAACTTGGTTGAGACCGCAAAAGGCTACCTTAAACATGAGAGCGAAACACTTGAAGCGGTAATTGCCGCGCGTAATCAAGCAATGAGCGGCCTACAAGCCGCCGCGGGCGACCCAGGCAGTGCAGAGGCCATTGGCCAGCTCAGCGGCGCAGAAGGCCTGCTAGGCAGCGCCATGGGGCGCTTGAATGTGGTGATGGAAGCCTATCCAGATTTGAAGGCCAACCAAAACATGATGCAAGTCTCCGAGGAATTAACCAGCACTGAGAATAAGGTGTCATTTTCGAGACAGGCATTTAACGATGCCGTTACCTCTTACAACACTTACAAACAGAGCTTTCCACAAAACTTTTTTGCCACCAAGTTTGGTCATGGCAAAGATGCCGCTCTGTTAGAATTTGCCGACAGCGCAGAAATTCAAGCCGCACCCAAAATCGCCTTCTAGATGAATTTTTTCGAGCACCAAGACCAAGCTAAACGCAATACCACCCGACTGATGGTATTTTTGGTTTTGGCCGTAGCCAGCCTTATTGCCATGACGGTTCTCTTGGTCGCCGCCGTTATTATTTTCCAAGCGGGCGACACCTACCCTCCCGACCAGAGCTTGGTTGATATTTTATTGCAAACCCTTGAGCCCAAGTTACTGCTCACTGTCGCCGCATGTGTTGTAGCGGTGGTGTCTTTGGCAAGCCTCTACAAGTTAGCGCAGCTTTCTGGTGGCGGGCAGGCTGTGGCGGAATCAATGGGCGGAAAACTCCTAAATCAAAGTAGCTCAGACGCCAACGAAAGAAAAATACTCAACGTGGTTGAAGAGATGGCCATTGCCTCCGGCACGCCTGTGCCACCCGTCTATCTTTTAGACGAAGCTGGCATCAATGCTTTTGCCGCAGGCTATCAAGCTCAGGACGCAGTCATAGGCGTTACCCGGGGCTGCATAGAGGTTCTGTCTCGAGAAGAACTACAGGGCGTTGTAGCTCATGAATTCAGCCATATATTACACGGGGATATGCGTCTCAATATTCGCTTGGTCGGCATACTTCACGGTATTTTGGTCATTGGCCTCATTGGTTATCTTATCTTCCGAAGTGGCGCCTTTGCCGGGCGCAGCCGATCCAGCCGCAACAACGGCGGTATAGCTCTGGGGGTTTTTGGTTTGGGCGCAGCTCTCATGGTAATTGGCTACGCTGGAACGTTTTTTGGCAAATTAATTAAAGCTGCGGTCAGTCGCCAGAGAGAATATTTGGCCGACGCCTCTGCAGTACAGTTTTCCCGAAACCCAGCAGGCATTACGGGCGCCTTAAAAAAAATTGGCGGGTATGACGAGGGTTCTCTACTGCAGAATGAAAATGCAGCTGAATTCAGTCACATGTATTTTGGCGAGGGCGTGCACAGCTTTTTTGGCTTACTGTCGACCCACCCTCCACTTGCCGATCGCATTGGGCGCCTAGACCCTCAGTGGAAAGGTCAGTTCGACCACGTCTCGGCGAGCAATACGAATAGTCAAAGCTCACAATCTAATTTTTCGGGCGACGAACAGACTTCTGGCATTGGCGGATCTCCAAGCAGCAAACCCAGCCCTCAACACTTCCCTGAGTCTTCGCAGGCCGCGGGCACACCCAGTGCCATCGACAGCATCGGGCAACCTACTCCCGCGCATTTAAACTACGCACACCAACTCATTGAATCTCTGCCTAAGCCAGTACGCGAAGCCGCTAGAGACTCATTTTCGGCCCGCGCTCTGGTCTACAATTTGTTAATTAGCAAGAACCCTCTGGTGGCCGACAAGCAGCGTAGAATACTGAAAGAAAATGCTCACCCCGCGGTGGTAAAATTTACTCAAACCCTAAGCGCGGCGATGGAAAAACTGCCCGCAGAAACTCGCCTGCCTATACTTGAGTTGAGTATTCCCGCAATAAAAATGATGTCCGAGAGACAGTATGAGGTATTTAAACGCACCCTTGTTCTGCTTATTCAGGCCGATCAAACAGTAGAGCTATTTGAGTGGGCGATTTACCGAATTCTGCGACATAACGTTGAGCCTCAAGCCCATAACACACCCACCAATAAGTCACTACAGTCTCTTAAAGACCATGTTGAGCGCTTATTGTCAGCGCTAGCCCACGCGGGTCACGCTGATAATGATGGCGCATTTAGGGCATTTAACACGGCCCGCGACCAACTGCCTTTGGGTAACTTGTCACTAGCGAGAGTAGAAGACATCAACTTTCCTCAGCTTGACGGTATCGTGGTTCAACTCAAGCAGCTTAAACCACTGCAAAAACCGCTATTACTGAAAGCAATGGCGGCGTGTATCAGTCACGATGGAAAGGTTACTGCAGAAGAGGCGGAGCTGTTTAGAGCGGTGGCAGACAGTTTAGACTGCCCAGTACCACCGCTACTCCCAGAGCAAAGTTTGCGTTAAAGGATTCTAATCAACGTAAACGGGGCCAACTCCCAGGCCCCAGATAATCACAGTACCAACTCGCACCACAACCATCATAACCAAAGCGATGGTTACCACTGAGCTGGCATACATAAAGGCGCGCTCTTTCGAGATATTCATCAAAATCGGAATACCTTGGTATATCAGATAAATGGAATAACACCCGGCAATAAGCGTGGCCACTGCATTCACCCAGAGCTCTGGATATACACCTACCACTCCCACTAAAAGCACTGGGGTAGAGATGTAAACGGCCAAAGCAGTACCTTCGTAGTGACGGGTTGCTGCATCTTCTTGAACACCGTAGGTAAGAGACATCCAGTTGATGAACTCACCCAACACATAGACACCCGCCATCAGCGCAAAATAGCTCAATATACACAGCGTCAGAGCGCTTTCGGCGGTGAGTTTAACGATGCTGCCGTCACCAATACTCCAACCCACTTGAGTAACCCCGTAGTAGGTTGCCATTGGGAAGATCAACGCTAGGAATGGAACATGACTGAAAAAAACTTGCGCGAATGAATGCCGCTCATTGCGAATGGCTTTCCACTCCCGATCTGGGTGCAACAAAATTCCGAGGGTGTGTTCCAATATGGCCATAAGACTTCCTTAGATGATTCGTCGCGAACAAGCCTTGGGCTCGTCACGATTGATAAAAGTGTTATCTCAATATGCAGATATATTTAAGTATAGGCGTGTGCCGTGCTCATACCAACGCTTATTAGAGCTCTAGTTGATATACATCACTTATGGAAGCCCAGCTATTTAACCACTCGCAAACTAGGTCGCTTACCAGCCGCAGGTTCGGCACTGCTGGTTTCAATTTTCAGCTTCGGTTTGGACTTCTTAGGTTTAGGCGGCTCTGGCTCAGAGTCAGTATCCACTTCAAAAATCATACCCTGGCCATTTTCACGAGCATATATTCCCAAAATACTTTGAGTTGGCACGTAAATATCGGTAGGAATGCCCCCAAAACGAGCATTAAAGGCAACATACTCATTGTCCATTTGCAGCTCGAGTACCGCAGACGGATTAATATTAAGCACAATTTGGCCGTCTTTATTGACGTGCTCCAGCGGTACTTGAACGCCGTCGAAATGCGTATCTACAAGAATATAGGGTGTGCAATCATTATCCACAATCCACTCATAGAGCGCGCGAATAAGATAAGGCCTGCTGGATGTCATACTCATAGGGTTCTGCTGTTTTACCGACGGATATAGATGGTTTTGAACAAGGCTACTATATAAAAAAGGGGCGAATGCTTCACCCCTTTTTATCTAACTAACCAGAATAGTTTGCGCTCAATTAAAAGCGCATTTCTCTTTCATAGTCAGTCAAACTTTCAATGAACGCGTCACGGGCAAAAATTCGCTCCATGTAATCCATCAATGGCTGTGACTGCTTGGTTTTAGTCAATTTGATATCCAATAACTCAAGACGCCATAAAATCGGCCCTAAGCAGCAATCAACCAAGGTAAACTCTTCACTCATGAAATAGTCTTTTTCGGCAAAAATTGGCGCGACAGCCAATAGACTTTCCTTAAGTTCTTTGCGAGCTTTAGTCACGGCTTCTTTGCTTTTGCTGTGCAAAACAACGTCAACTAGAGGTGCCCAATCTTTTTCGATACGGTGCATCCAGAGACGACTTTCAGCTCTGGCTACAGGGTATACAGGCAGCAGCGGAGGATGCGGGAAACGCTCGTCCAAGTACTCCATCATCACCTTCGATTCATACAACACCAGATCGCGGTCAACCAGAGTAGGCAATGAATTGTAAGGGTTCAGGTCGGCAAGCTCAGTAGGCTTGTGTCTTGGATCTACATCAACAACATCTACTGATACGCCTTTTTCCGCCAATACAATGCGCACACGATGACTGTAGTGATCTCGGCCATCAGAAAAATACGTCATAGATGATCGTTTAGTGACCACACCCATGGTTTCCACCTCAATTTAATTTACAAATAAAACAACAAACGGGCGACCCTATCTAGAGGGCCGCCCGCAATTCAAATTTAGCTCTAGCTAGTGAACGTCTTTCCAATATTCACGGTTCAGCAAATAAGTGAAAACAAACAATAGCAAGATAAACAACAGTACATAAATGCCCATGCTCTTACGTGTTTCAGCAATGGGCTCGGCAACATACTCAAGGAAATTCACCAAGTCGTATGTCGCACGGTCAAATTCTTCTTTGTCCATTGAACCTTTAATGGCGCCAACCTTCAGGCTACCACAAGCTTCGTCCATCACTGGCTCACCGAGGTCATCGCGCTCAACCTGACCGTGTGAGTCTAACTTAGGGCCAGGAGCACACTCGGGCACGCCTTGCAGCTCCATCATCACATGAGGCATGGCAACTTTATCAAAAACCTTGTTGTTCACACCTGTGGGACGAGTTTCATCAACGTAGAAATTACGCAAGTAAGTATAGAGCCACTCGGGAGAGCGCGCTCGCGCGACTAAGGTAAGGTCTGGTGGAGTTGCACCAAACCAGGCCTTAGACTTACGTGAGTCCATTGGAATGGTCATCAAATCGCCAATGCGCTGATCGCCCTGCACCAGAGTATCCATCATTAAGTCATGAGGAATATCTAGATCGTCAGCCACGCGCCCAAAACGAGAATATTTGGCAGAGTGGCAACCCATGCAGTAGCTGGTGAAATATTTCGCACCGCGCTGCAAAGACGCTTTATTGGTGAGATCTGGCTCCATAACGTCGCACTCAATCGTGCCACAAGACAAACCTTCAGCGCCCACCGCTTTAATTGGAATGATGGTCATCGCCAAGAACAGAATGAACCCGCCCCAAACCAAACCAGCACTCAAACCTTTAGGTTGCACACGCTCTGGCTCAGGACGACACTTCTCGCGAGTGGTCCAATAAGGCATTGCTAGGAAATAAGCGAAATAAATCACTGTGCAAATCTGTGCCAGTGCAGTGCGACCAGGAGTCGGTGATTTCACACCCAAGTAACCCAAAATCACAAACGCAGCAGAGAAGACCAGAAGTGCAATACGGCTAAAGTTGCCTTTATAGCGCATTGACTTAACAGGACTGCGGTCCAACCAAGGCAGCACAAACAAGATAGCAATTGCAGCACCCATCGCAATCAAACCTAGGAACTTGGAGTTCATTGGACCGATATCGAAGGTGATCGCCCGCAAAATCGCGTAGAACGGCGTGAAGTACCAGACCGGCGCAATGTGTGTCGGCGTTTTCAGATTGTTTGCTTCTTCAAAGTTAGCGTATTCAAGGAAGAACCCGCCCATCTCTGGCATAAAGAAGATAACAAAACAGAATGCAAACAAGAACACCGCGATACCCACAAGGTCGTGAACCGTGTAGTAAGGGTGGAAGGCAACACCGTCTAAGGGAATGCCATTCTCGTCTTTATGCTTTTTAATATCTACGCCGTCAGGGTTGTTGGAACCCACTTCGTGTAGGGCCAACAAGTGGAGAACCACTAGAGCCAGTAGCACGATGGGCAACGCTACCACATGCAAAGAGAAGAAGCGGTTGAGAGTAACACCTGAAATCAGGAAGTCACCACGAATCCACTGAACGAGGTCATCACCCACAACTGGGATGGCGCCAAACAGCGATACAATAACCTGAGCCCCCCAATAAGACATTTGGCCCCATGGAAGCACATAGCCCATGAAGGCTTCTGCCATCAGCGCTACGTATATGGTCATACCAAAGATCCACACCAGCTCGCGAGGCGCTTTATAAGAGCCGTACATCAAACCGCGGAACATGTGCAGGTAAACCACCATGAAAAACGCTGAGGCACCCGTGGAGTGCATATAGCGTATGAGCCAGCCGTAGTCTACATCTCGCATGATGTATTCAACTGAGGCAAACGCCCCTTCAGCCGTGGGGTTAAAGCTCATGGTAAGCCAAATGCCAGTCAGCAGTTGGTTAACCAATACTAAGAGAGACAGTACTCCAAAAAAGTACCAAAAGTTAAAATTCTTCGGCGCATAATACTTCGCCATGTGAGTGTCCCAAGCACGCTGCACTGGTAAGCGCGCATCCACCCAAGTCCACAATCCGGTCAGCCAGTTTGTCATATTACGCCTCCTGATCCACGCCGATAACTAAGATTGCATCACCATCATAAGAATGGGGTGGCACTTCCAAGTTAGTTGGGGCTGGTACCCCTTTATATACACGACCGGCCAAATCAAATTTTGAACCGTGACACGGGCAGAAGAAACCGCCCAGCCATTCGCTGCCGCCTAAATCTGCAGCGCCCACTTCCGGGCGATACATGGGTGCGCAACCCAAATGAGTGCACAAGCCTAGCAGCACCAAAAGCTCTTCCCTGATGGCCCGGTGATTCTTGGCATATTCTGGTTGCTGTGGTTGTTCTGATTGCGGGTCGGCGACCAGGTCGTCCATTTTTGCCAAGTTGGCAAGAGTCTCCGCTGTGCGACGCACAACGTATACAGGCTTTCCGCGCCACTCAACGACGATCATCTGGCCTGGTTCAATTTTACTGATGTTCGCTTTAACCGGTGCACCAGCGGCTTTCGCTTTAGCACTAGGGTTCCAAGACCCTACAAACGGTACGGCAACAGCAACTGCGCCCACTGCACCGACTACCGAAGTAGCTGCGGTCAAAAAACGACGACGCCCTTCATTTACTCCGTCACGACTCATGACGTTCTTCCCCCATCTCAACGAAACCCCGAACCAGATACTGAGAGCA
>Ga0209825_1000105_pt1 | contig 86218 bp, 84 predicted proteins | sample EN8Hudsemesocosm_FD_184631 | JGI IMG/M metagenome (GOLD analysis project Ga0209825, IMG submission 184631) | Methane-oxidizing microbial communities from mesocosms in the Hudson Canyon - EN8B Hudson Canyon (SPAdes) (version 2) | ecosystem: Environmental > Aquatic > Marine > Cold seeps | place... | reverse complement strand
AAACTTTAAAATGTTAAACATGATGAAATCCGTCGTTATTTGCTTTAAAAGTTTCAATAATAGTAGTAAAGAATTCTTCAAAAAGACGGGAACAGTAGGTATTTTGGCGTATTTTTCAGCCATTTTTTTGGCGCAGCATATGAATTTAAGTAAATGAATAACATTTACACATAGTAAGTATCTCTATTGTTACGGGCAGTAACCAACTAGCGCTTTTATGAAAAACAATGTAAACAAAATACATTCGATAACATTCAACCCTTTTATCACTTACATCAATTTTTCATCCCAAGCCTACAACATTATTTTTTGAATTTGAGGCGAATAACTTCCTTGAACACCATCACTATCAATCGTTGCAATTGCAAAGTAATAAGTTCCTGCTTCTAGCAATTCAATTAAGACATCGGTATCTGCCCCTAATACATCCACTTGCAGGTCAAGACTATTTGCATCAGAGCCATACTTAATCACATAACCATTAATTTCATATATTGGTAAATCTGTGCCATCTTCACGCTTTAGTGGTGTCTCCCATGAAAGCTGAATCGACCGTAAAATCTCATTCACCCCCAAAGACACTGATGTAGATACTAACTCTGATTCACTATTGGAAATTACCACATCATATAAACCTGCATCTGAAAGCACAGCCGAACCAAGAACAAGACTAGAATCCGTCGCGCCTTGAATTTCCACGCCATCTTTACGCCATTGATAGGAAAGTTCACCACCGCCTTCAGCCGTCACCGAGAAAGCTGCTTGCTCGCCTTCAGACACTGCAAGTGATTGCGGCTGAGATAGAATTTCAACCGGATTAATCACATCCTGCTTATTCTCATCTAGCTTATTCACAAGTAAAGAAACGGCAGCACTGGTTACTGAATTCACACTATTTGAAACAACCAAGTCATAGCTGCCTGCATCACTTAAAGCTACATCAGAGAAATTCAAACTTGCGCTCGTTGCTCCCGCAATTGCTACGCCACCTTTGCGCCATTGATAAACCAAATCCCCCCCACCAACAGCTTCTACTGAAAAATTAGCTTGTGCAGTCTCTACTACAACCAAGGCTTTTGGCTGCGAAGTAATCTTTACGGACTCGATTATTTCCTGAACAATCAATAATGCTGAAAATGAAACAACCGAACCCACTGAATTGCTCACAATAACGGCATACGATCCCTCATCAACTAATTGTGCACTAGCCACAATCAAACTTGATCCATTTTCACCTAATATGTCAGCACCATTTTTTTGCCATTGAAAGCTTAATGTACCCCCACCACTGGCAGCAACTGAAAACGAAGCTTGCTCACCCTCATCAATTGTTTCTACCTGTGGATGAGTAGAAATAACGACAGGATGGACAGCTTGAGGTACTTCAGATATTTCCTGGTATGATTGAGTTGTTTCAGCACTTACTGCACTTAAGGCTTCAGCATGACCCCCACCCCCTGCTGCTTCCAACAAGTCACCGCTAATTTGAGCAGCATTATAAAATAAATCATCAAGCGTAACGCTAGGTGAAGTACCCACATTAACAGGAGCCAGCTGACCCGCACCGGACATTTCTTCTTCAATACGCCCTAACACTTCTTCAATTGAGCCCCAATCAGGTGAGTTCACTAAACCAAGAAAAGCCGCTGAGATAACTCCCATCTCAATTTCAGACTTACTCAAATCGGGATAACGCTCTAAGTCAGTAATATCTGCAGGCGCAAGTTGCATCGCCCCTTGTTCAAGATCCATTAGTGTTTCAACATGTGAAAAGGCGTTTGAAATGCTAGTTGATGTAAACCCATCAGAATTAGATGACGCATAGGCCAATGCCATGTGAGTTAAGGGACTTAAATGCGCACTATGTATTTCACCACTACTTACCCCAGTCACGGCAGTTTTTAAACTAAAGTCATCACTTAAAGGAAATAAATCGCCATAAACAACCTCACCACATCCTGCGGTCACATCACAGGTCATGCGCGTTTGAGAGTCAGCTGTAACTTCAATAATAATGTCACTATGATCATACTGCCCAGGAAGTTTAAATTGATATTCTCCACGTACGTTTGTACGAGCTAACACTTCTAGAGCCTTATCACTCTTAACCATCGCCCCGGCCTGAGGTTCAATTAGGTAGGCCCGTACAATGCCATTCACGATAGCGCCTTTCATAGCACTACCTTGAATCGTTGTGAATGTTTCAGGCGTAATCGCTTGCTCGGTAGGCTCTGAACTTCCACCACCACCACATGCTATTAAGAGCGAACTGGCACAGATTAGCGAAATTGCTTTTGCATAACCCAACACTTCGCTAACAACACTTGAGTGAAAATTTTTAGAATCTGAAACGTAAAGCATTGTGAAACCCTTCGCTGTTTGCTTTAAAAGTTTCAACAATAGTAGTAAAGAAAACAACCAATAGTCGGAAATACTCGTTAATTTCAGCTGTTTTGGTGACATATTTTTGACGCCAACAAGAGTTTGTGACGGGTATAGCAGTAATTTCGTGAACATTATCACATCCATGTTTCGTATAACGATTTAGCAATCGCTAATCAGAGCAGTACAGCACTTCATATTTTTAATTAACTTTATGTTCGTAATCCCTGCGAACATAAATACGTATAACTACCGAAAAGAGAATATCTATAATAATGAAGCGACTGGTTTGAACGACTTTCTGTACAACTCATTAACCCCCAAGGTCTTTAATGCCTCAAGATGAAACTTAGTTGGATACCCCTTATGCTTCGCAAGACCATAACCAGGATATAATTCATCTAATGCAACCATTTCACGATCACGGCTGACTTTAGCTAATATAGATGCCGCACTAATACACGCGACGCGTGAATCACCTTTTACAACAGCCTCACAAGCTATGGCTATTTTAGGGCAACGATTACCATCAACTAACACATACTCAGGTGAAATTGAGAGCTGCTCAATCGAGCGCCTCATAGCAAGCAAGGAAGCATGTAGTATATTAATTTGGTCTATTTCTTCTACACTTGCGCGTGCAATCGACCAAGAAAGTGCCTTTTCTGTAATTTCATCAAATAGAGCCTCCCGCTTTTTTTCTGAAAGTTTTTTCGAGTCAGCCAAACCTTCAATAGGGTTAGCTGGATCAAGAATCACTGCAGCGGCAACAACAGGTCCAGCTAATGGCCCTCGCCCTACTTCATCAGTACCTGCTAATAAAATACCATTATATTTACAGATAAAAGGTTCATTAACCATCACTTAACATACCCCTATCTACAGATCATTTTTAAATTGCTCTAAAAGCTCTGAAACCGCATCGGCCGCTTGCTCACTCGCGTTTAACTTTAATTGTAGATGTAAGTCTGTAAATGATTCTTTTGTTTGAACACCTGCATCCGTATTTAAACGATCCAACACCTTTTGTCCAATTAGCTCTGGCTGCGCTTGATCCTGAAGTAATTCTGGCACTAACTCCTTACCCGCCAGTAAATTAGGTAATGAAATATAAGGTACTTTTAATAAGCGCTTCATCAAATAGTGTGTAATGGATGAAACTCGATAAGCAACAACCATAGGCCGCTTTAGCAACATCGCCTCAAGTGTCGCCGTCCCCGAAGCAAGAACAACAACATCACTGGCAGCCATCACCTCTCTAGACTTACCGCTTATAAGTTTAATGGGTAAATCATATCCAAGTTCTGAAATAATGCCTTGTATTTGCTCTTTTCGCTGGTCGTTTACATAAGGAATTATAAACTGCAAATTAGAATTTTTTTCATATAGCCATCGAGCTGTTTCTATAAAACTTTCACCTATATATGAAATCTCACCAGCACGACTACCAGGAAGTAAAGCGACTAGCTGAGAATTTTCGTCCAGCCCTAACGTTTTTCTTGCAACCTTCTTATCTGGAGAAACCGGAATTAGATCCGCCAAAGGATGCCCAACAAAACGAACCGCTATCTTGTGTGCTTTATAGAATTTTGCTTCAAAAGGAAATAACGTCAACATCAAATCAACCGCACGGGCAATTTTAAAAATACGACGCTGGCGCCAAGCCCACACAGAAGGACTAACATAATGCCCGGTTTTAATCCCTTTTTTACGTAAGGCAAGTTCAAGCCCAAGATTAAAATCAGGCGCATCAATGCCGATAAACATATCAGGACGGCTTTTCAAAAAGTAGTGTTTAATGCGACGCCTAATTCCGATCAGTTCAAAAATTCGACCTAGGACTTCTACAAGCCCCATAACAGAAAGACGCTCCATAGGAACATGGCTTTTAAAACCCTGCTCAATCATTAACTCGCCACCAATACCCTCAAAACGAGCATTAGGATAACGTTTACGAATTGATTGAATTAAACCAGCACCAAGAATATCACCAGACACTTCTCCAGCAACTATTCCGATTTTAATGGGTCTATCAGAAACAACCGCTACGTTATTGTATGAAGCGTCATCACCTAAAATAGAATCACCTTCTGGTGAGTTTTGACTGTTTGGCATAGTAACCATTAACGAATAATGCCACGATTAGAGTTTTTAATACTATCTACAAAGATAGCTACTTCAGGTGTTTCATCAGCAATAGTTGATAATTCTTCTAGGGCATCACTTAATTTTAAACCCTTCCTGTATACAACTTTGTATGCGCGCTTTAAAGTCAGTATTAACTCAGAACTAAAGCCTCTTCGCTTAAGCCCTTCTGTATTTAGTCCGTGAGCTGAAGCCGATTGCCCACTAGCCATCACATACGCAGGCATATCACGCAGAACGATACTTCCTCCAGCGCTCATACTGTGTAAACCAATTTTACAGAACTGGTGAACCATTGTGCCACCGCCAAGAATAACGTTGTCAGCAACATGGACATGCCCGGCAAGGGTTGTGCCATTTGCGAAAATCGAATCATTTCCAATAACACAATCATGCGCGACATGCACATAAGCCATCAGTAAATTACCATTACCAATCTTAGTTACACCCTGATCTTGCGTTGTACCACGATGTATTGTGCAACTTTCACGAATGATATTGTTATCGCCTATTTCTAAGCGAGTAGGCTCGCCAGAAAATTTCTTATCCTGACACTCTTCGCCCACACTAGAAAATTGAAAAATACGATTATTTTTTCCTATCTTTGTTGGTCCTTTAATGACGACATGCGACATAATTTGTGTGCCATCACCAATTTCTACATCTGGGCCAATCAATGCCCAAGGACCAATTTCTACGTTTTCGCCTATTTTCGCTGAGGGATCTATTATTGCTTGCGAATGAATACTCATTTATCGCTCTCTCTCTGCAGTCATTATCTCTGCTGTACACGCTAGTTCATTATCAACTAAAGCTCTGCAATCAAATTTCCAAATATTATGTTTTGCTGCAATCAGTTTTGATTCTAAAATAATCTGGTCACCTGGAACAATTGGACGCTTAAACCTAACTTTATTAGAACCTGCAAAATAATGAACAAGATCATCACTCGGTTTTTTATTTGTTGTTACAAACCCTAATATTCCTGAAATTTGAGCCAAGGCTTCTAGCACAAGAACACCCGGCATAATTGGCATTCCAGGAAAATGACCTTCGAAGAAAGACTCATTGAACGAGACATTCTTATAGCCCCGAATCAACACGCCAGACTCAACCTCCGTAACACGATCTACAAATAAAAAGGGATAACGATGCGGTAAGAAGGTTTGGATTTCATTTATATCCATCATAAAAAATGCCCCGACACGAAATTTAAACTAAGTTAATGAATAAATCGCGCAAAATTAAATATATGACAAGAGCCTTAGCCCTGTGTATTAATAGTCTTTTCTAAAACTTTAATCCGAGCGGCCATTTTATCAAGCTGCCTAAGCCTTGCGATACTTTTTTTCCACTTAGCGTTAGGTTGAACGCCAGTACCCGAAGAGTACACACCAGGCTCCTTGAGGCTTTTGATCACCATCGTCATTGCCGTAATATGTACATTATCAGTAACAGTTAAATGACCAGCAACACCACTTGCACCGCCAATCACGCAATTTTTTCCAATAGTAGTGCTTCCTGCAATTGCACTACAGGCTGCAATCGCTGTATTTTCTCCAACTAGCACATTGTGAGCAATTTGAATCTGATTATCGAGCTTCACGCCATTTTCAATCACGGTATTATCAAGTGCTCCTCGATCAATAGCCGTATTAGCGCCTATTTCCACATGATCACCGATAAGAACACCACCAAGCTGGGCGATTTTTTCCCACCTACCCTGATAAGGAGCAAACCCGAATCCATCAGAGCCAATTACTGCTCCACTATGTAGAATACAGGCATCACCAATTGTTACGCCATGGTATATAGTAACGCTTGAATGAATAAGCGTACCTTTACCAATAATGCTATCAACACCTATAACACAATTAGAACCAACTACAGATCCTTCGCCTATCACTACGCCAGAATGAACCACAGCTCCAGCATTTATAGTCACCCCTTCAGAAATAATAGCACTCTCATGGATCGTTGCGGAGTCATGTATACTAATACGTTTTATATCAGCACCACTATTATCAGCTGCACGCAATGATAAAGACTCACACGAAAATTTATCCCACAAATTACTCAAAGTAGCATATGCAAGGTAAGGGTGTTTATGTACAAGTATATTTCCAGAGGTATTTGATGCCATTTCTTCTGTTAAAATAACCGCTACAGCTTTTGTATCAGATAAGTATTTTTCATAGGCAGGATTTGCCAAAAAACTTATTTGAGTTGCTCCTGCCGACTGTAAGGTCGCTATTCCAGTGATGATTTGACTGTCGTCACCAATAACACGCCCACCAACTTTTTCGGCCAGCTCTTTTAAAGAAAATACCTTATCCATCATGAATTACTAACTCTGTAGAAAATCTATTAAGAAGAACTGAAGTTACTTTATCTTATCAAGTTTTTCGACCATTTTAGCCGTGTAGTCCAACTTTTCAGATGCAAACAAAACAGCTTCACGAGGCAACAGTAAGTCTAAACCTTCTTCAGTAACAATTTCATTTACAACCAAATCAATACGAGGCTTGGATTCAGCCAGAAATTCTTGTCGTTTTTCAGCTAAAGCCTTGTCTAACTTTCCTTTTAGATACTTATACTCTTGAATTTTTGCTTCCAAATCTGATGCCATTTTATTACGCTCGCTATCACTCATGATCGCCGCATCATTTTTTAAACGTAACTCGAGTTTTTGACCGTCTTCACCGACAGCACGAACTTCTAAATCTTGTTGTTTATATTGACTTACCATATTCTCAGTAAATGCTTTCGCTGCTTTAGATGAAAAGAGTGCTGTCCTCATGTCAATCAGCCCAATTTTTGTTTCAGCTGAAGCAAGTGCAGATACAGACATAATACATATTAAGGTGATAGCTGTTAAAAATTTCATTATAGACCTCCTAAGATCTCGTTAGATGCTTGATTATTAATATTATTACTTACATACAAAGTGTTAAATTTTATTAAAATGATTGACCAAGTGTAAACTGGAAAAATTCAGTATCGTCACTCTGAATATCATTGAGTGCTTTACCAAAACTAAACCCTAAAGGCCCAATAAACGTTACCCACTGCAAACTAATACCAGTTGAAACCCTTAGTTCTTTTACATCAAAATCATAGCTTCGCTTAGTATCGAAAACATTCCCGCTATCAACAAAATATACGAGCCTCATTGAGCGTTGATCTTTTATAAATGGGATAGGAAAAATTAATTCGGCACTATTTTCTACCAATAAGTCACCACCAAACGGGTCAGGGGAGTCTGCAAATGCGTCGGCTAAATTAGGCGATGATTTTAAGCCTAAAGAATTACTTTCAAACCCTCGCACAGACCCGATCCCACCTGAAAAATAATGCTCATAGAAAGGCAGTTCACTCGTATCACCGTAAGCATGGCCCCAAGCTAACTCATTTCGAACCCGCAGAACAAACTCATGCTTACTATCCAGCGGAAAATAAGTGTTTGACCGGTAACTAGTTTTATAAAAAGACAAGTCACTAAATGGGGCCGTTACTTCTAAGGTTAAATTTTGGCGCCAACCCTTTGTAGGAAATGAGCCTCTATTCAAGGTACTTCTTGACCAAGTAATCGATGTAGGAAACGTCTCAAATTCTGTACCGTTTTCATCGAAGAAATTTTTAATTTCTAACGGTTGCCCAACACCCAAACCCACTTCGCTATAGGTATAACCAAAACTGAACGTCAATCGAGATATATTATTAATTGGATAACCAAAAGTTACTGAAGCCCCTGACGCATCCAATGAGTAATCTGAAGACCCCTCCTCATCAAAATCAGTTTTTCGTGCAAATACACTAAACCCACGACTTACACCATCAACTGTGTAGTAAGGATTTAAATACGAAAAATTGGCAGATTTAACCGCATCGTTTGTATTTACACCAAATGAAACACGTTTACCAGACCCAAAGAAGTTATTTTCAGAAACACTTAAACCTAAGGTAAACCCACTTCCCTGAGAAAAACCTAAGCTAGCAGACAAATTACCCGAGGACTGTTCCTCTACATGATAATTAACATCTATTTGATCATTCACTCCCGCCACTGAAGGTGTGTCAATCGTGACATTACTAAAAAACCCTAAGCGTTCTAAACGCGTTTTTGAGCCTTCAATTAAATCTGTTGAAGCTGAAGCCCCTTCCATCTGAATAATTTCTTGTCGTAACACCTCATCACGCGTATTAGTATTACCTCTAAAGTTAATTCGCCTTACGTAATTGCGTTTACCTGGGTCTACAAAAAAGGTGATAGAAGCCGAATTATCCTCATGCGTTTCAGGAATCGCGTTGACATTCGCGTACGTGTACCCTTCTGAACCAAGAGCTCTTGAAATATAGTCTGAGCTTAAGGTTAATTTTTTTCTAGAGAAAACCTCACCTGGTTTAATTAGCACCAATTTCTCTAGTATTTCTTTATCCAGAATTAAGTCGCCTTTCAAATCAAACGATCTAACAGTGAAGAGCGGACCTTCCGATACATTAACCGTTATAAACACATCTTCCTTAAAAGGTGATATTGATACTTGAGTCGATTCGATTGTAAATTTTATATAGCCACTATCAAGATAAAAAGACCTTATACGCTCTAAGTCACCACTTAATTTCTCTTTTGAATACTTATCATCACTGGTAAAGCTAGACCAAAGACTCGGCATTTTGAGTTCCATTAACTCAATAATTTCTTCATCTGAATATGCTTCATTACCAACAATATTTATATGTAAGATGCTCGCTACTTCACCTTCATCTATATTTAATTTTATTGAGACCCTATTCCTAGGCAGCTCAACCACCTCTGCTTCAACCGAAGCGCTATAACGCCCCTGAGTTACGTATGAACGTAATATTTCCAACTCTAATCGCTCAAGCGTGACACGCTTAAATACTTTACCTACCGACATACCAGCGGTTTTTAAGCCTTCCAACAAGTCTTCTTCCGAGATATCTTTATTACCTTCTATTTCAATTTCACTAATAGCGGGACGTTCAACGACCGAAATAACTAGGTCATGATCTTCTTTAGATAGCTCTATATCGGTAAACAAGCCGGTTTTAAAAAGTGATTTAGTCGCATCGACTAAACGATCCTCTGTTAAGGTTTCACCAACAGTAATAGGAAACTCACTAAATATGGTGCCTGCAGAGACACGCTTTAAACCATCAACCCGAATATCAGCAACGACAAACTCATTGGCTACGGCGATCATTGGCGCACTTAAAACAATTAATACAAAAAAGTAAAAGCGAACACATAATTTTAAACATTTAAACATTAACAAAAAGATTCCTAAAACATACAGCAGCGATGCGATTCTTTGTCATACAATTTCGACACATACTATTACAATAATCTCATTACATCGTTATAAAATGCGACAGTCATTAGCATAAGAATAAACGAAACCCCTATTTTCAAACCAAACGTTTGCAATTTTTCAGACAAAGGTTTACCTCTAATACCTTCAAGTACATAGTACAAAAGATGCCCTCCATCTAGCACTGGAATAGGTAATAAATTCAATATCCCTAAACTAATACTTAATAATGCCAAAAAGCGTAAAAACTCCTCAAAACCAGAGCTAATAGAATCACTTGCTACCTGCGCAATCGTAATCGGACCACTTAAATTCTCTAATGATATAAGACCTTGAACCATTTTCTTTATAGCATTCAGGCTCATTTTAGTATCAGTCCACGTTTGGGCTGTAGCATAAGAAAGCGCCGAAAAAGGACCATAACTTACTTCACGAATCATTTCACTTGGATATTTAAATGGTTTTGCACCAACCCCAAGTCGACCATAGGTGTCACCTAGTTCATTCTGATGAATACCAGGCTTTAAAGTTAAACGTATCTCGAGTTTTTGTTGGTTTACGTCTTCACGAATAAGGTCTACTTGTATTTCTTTTTCAGGAGAAGCTTGAACAACCTTTACAAAATCGTGCCACGCGTCAATTTCACGATCATTAACCCGAATTATGTGATCACCTGACAACAACCCTCCCTGCTCTGCCGGACTATCTTTTTGTACCACCCCCATTACCGCAGGTACAACAGGTCTAAGAGGTTGTATCCCTAAACTACTTAATAATTGAGAAGGCTCACGATCTATAAGCCACCCCTCGATAGGTAAAGAAAAAATCTCTGTGGCAGAATCACTTACTTTCGGTGCTTGGATGGATCGGACTGTATTATTTGATGATTCGTTAGAATCAGCCCTACTCGCATCAATTTTAATTGTACCCGTATCACCAATTCGATTGATGAGCGCCATACTAACGGAACGCCAACCAGATGCTTCTTGACCATCAACTGCAGTAATTTCATAACCTGAAGTTAAACCTGCCTTGGCTGCAACAGAATCAACATCTACAGAACCGATAGTAGGTATTAATACATTAAAGCCTGAGAGAAACATTAACCAGTAAGCAAGAATAGCAAAAATAAAATTAGCGATTGGGCCTGCTGCAACAATTGCAATTCGCTGAGAAACCTTTTTACGATTAAATGCAAAAGGCTTTAAGCTTTCCTCTACAGGTGCCTCACGCTCATCAAGCATTTTGACATAGCCACCAAGTGGGATCATTGCGAGCACAAACTCTGTACCCGTCTTATCACTCCAAGAAAAGATTGGTCTACCGAAGCCTACAGAGAATCGCAGTACTTTAACTCCACAGCGACGAGCAACCCAAAAATGACCAAATTCATGAATGGTCACCAGTATTCCTAAAGTTAACAACAATGATAAAATTGACTGTATTACACCCATTACATTTCTAAACTCTTATTTACGTGTTACTTATATCGACAATATGATTTCTTCAGCTACCTGACGCGCTTCAAGGTCTGCGCTCAAAACACGTTCAACAGAATCAACGTCATTTACTGACACTGTTTCCAAAACACGACGTATAATATCAGGGATTGCAGTAAACGGAGTATTACCTTTTAGAAAGGACGCAACAGAGACCTCATTTGCAGCATTTAAACTAGCACAAGCTGTTCCTCCTACGTTAAATGCATCCTTTGCCAACTGAAGACATGGAAAACGTGCCAGATCTGGACGTTCAAAGTTTAATTGCCCAACTTTAAACAAATCTAATGAAGAAACACCTGACGTCATACGCTCAGGCCAAGCAAGACCATACGCAATTGGCGTTCGCATATCAGGGTTTCCCATTTGAGAAAGTACCGAACCATCAACATATTCCACCATTGAATGAATAATACTTTCAGGGTGAATATGTACATCAATTTTTGATGGTGTCACATCAAATAGCCAACAAGCTTCAATTAACTCAAGCCCTTTATTCATCAGCGACGCTGAATCAACTGATATTTTCTGCCCCATCGACCAATTGGGATGCGCACAAGCTTGCTTAGGGGTGACTGACTTAAGCTCATCCATTGACCACGTTCTGAACGGGCCACCTGAGGCAGTCAATAAAATACGACTAACTGATGCCCCTATAGACTCACCACAGATATAACCTTGCGGCAAGCATTGAAAGATTGCATTATGCTCACTATCAATGGGCAACAACTCAGCGGAAGACTCTTTCACGCATGACATAAATAGCTGCCCTGACATGACAAGCGATTCTTTATTGGCTAGCAGAACTTTTTTCCCTTTAGCCGCTGCAGCTAGATTTGGTTTAAGCCCCGCTGCGCCGACGATAGCAGCCATCACGATATCTACATCATCATGACTCGCCAATTCTTCTAAAGCCTTAGCGCCAGACAGTACTGTAATATCATACCCTTTCTGGCGAAGCCCTCTAGAAAGAATTTCTGCAGAACGCTCTTCTACCATCACTACAAATTGCGGTTGATGCTTCTCGCAAAGCATCAGCATATCTGCGTGGTTCTGGTTAGCCGTCAACGCAAAAGCCCGATAACGATCAGGATGCTGAGAAATCACATCAAGGGTATTTAAACCAATGGAACCTGTTGCCCCAAGAATACATATATTTTTGATACTCACGTTTTAGGCCACCCAGCCTAAAACAAGCAACAAAAATACAAATACAGGCACTGCTGCTGCCAAGCTATCAATACGGTCTAAAATGCCACCATGCCCAGGTAACAACTGACTACTATCTTTTATCCCGCGAATACGCTTAAACATACTTTCAGTTAAATCACCAATAATAGAAATAACAGCAGTTATAATAGTTATCACAACCAATTGAATTGTTAATACACTTGATAGCTCCAGTAGATAAGCGGCAAAAAATGACAACACCACTGTTGATACAATCCCGCCCCAAGCACCGGCCCACGATTTGCCTGGCGAGACTTTTGGTGCCAATTTAGCATCCCCCCAAGCTTTTCCTGAGAAATAAGCGCCAACATCAGCCGCCCAAACCATTAACAACATGTACAGAATTATCCACAAACCACCCCATTCAGGCGCATGTTTTAAATCAGCCTCGCGAATGAATACCAGCGCACTCCACATAGGAAGCAATACAAAAAGACCAATTAAACAGCGTATAGGTTTAGCCGACCAAATACCTTTCGTATCGGGGAATGACAAGACAAACAAGGTAGCAATAATCCACCAGATAACAGAAACCAGCAGCACCCATTCAATTGAAAAAGTAGATACCAGATAAAGTAAACCACACAGAATTATTGCATAGGCAATACGCTGAGCCTGAGAAGAATAAGACGACAGATTCGCCCACTCCCAACCTGCTAAAGCTATGACCCCCCCAAAAAACAAAGCAAAGTAAACTTGCTCCAAGAGAAATACGCCACATAAAACAATAGGTGCGAGAATTAAACCAGTTATAAGTCGTTGCTTAAGCACAAATATTCCTACAAATTATTTATTTGTTAATTTATTAGAGAGCTGATCGTCAGTTTGCCCGAACCGCCGTTTTCTTAATCCATAAACCTCAAGCGCCGATAACATTTGAGCTTCTTTAAAATCTGGCCAAAATAATTCTGAAAAATAGAACTCAGTATAAGCTAACTGCCAAAGCATAAAATTGCTTACCCTCTGTTCACCAGCTGTTCTAATTAACAAATCAGGCATAGGCTGATCACCTAGACACAAGAATGATTGCACCACATCCTCAGTAATGTCTTTTGGTTCCAATACTCCAGCCTTCACGAGCTCCGCAATTTTTTGAGTGGACTGAACAATGTCCCAATGCCCCCCATAGTTGGCAGCAATAACCAGTGTCATTCCGGTATTCTCAGCGGTTAACACCTCCGCTTTCTGCATGTATTCCTGCAGCTGAGCGCTAAATTTTTGACGGTCGCCAATAATTTTTAAACTGATATTGTTTTTATGTAATTTTTTTACTTCTCTCTGAAGCGCAAACAAAAACAATTTCATCAATGCACTAACTTCATCTTTAGGTCTTCGCCAATTTTCGCTACTAAAGGCAAATAAAGTAAGTACTTCAACACCTTGCTCTGCGCACGTTTTGACCACTGCACGCACAGACTCTACGCCAGCCTTATGACCTGAAACACCAAACTGACTACGCTGCTTTGCCCAGCGATTATTACCATCCATAATAATGGCAACATGCTTTGCCTGATTACTGGATTCTAAAGGAATACTTGCGCTCAAAGTGCCATCCATTACAGTTCTAATCATTAAGAGAAATAAAAAGGCTAAATAAATAGCCTTTTTTACAATTACACTTCCATTAAGTCAGCTTCTTTAGCTTTTAATAGTTTTTCTACTTCTGCCACATAACCATCAGTCAACTTTTGAACCGCATCAGAAGCACGTTTTTCATCGTCTTCTGATATTTCTTTCTCTTTCAACAACTCTTTAATATCGGAGTTAGCGTCACGACGAACATTTCGAATTGAGACACGCGCATTTTCGGAGTCCGACTTAGCCAGCTTCACCATATCCTTTCGTGTTTCTTCTGTTAACGCAGGCATTGGAACTCGAATCAAGTCCCCAGACGTAGAAGGATTCAAGCCTAAATTCGCTGCAAGAATAGCTTTCTCTACAACTGGAACCATTGGCTTTTCCCACACAGAAATAGCTAATGTTCGTCCGTCTTCAACAGAGATATTAGCGGCTTGCTTTAATGGCGTATCAACCCCGTAATAAGAGATCGTAACACTATCCAATATACTAGGATGAGCACGTCCTGTTCGAATCTTTGCAAATGCAACACCCAAAGCTTCGATGCTTTTTTTCATGCGTTGCCCAGCATCTTCTTTAATTTCTTCTAACACATTATTCCCCTCAAAATCATGTAGGCTCGGTCTAAAACTTGCTTACCAAGCCATCGCTATAAAAATCACTCTTCAGCCAACGGCTCAATTAATGTACCTTCAGATTCACCCACCATTATTTTAGCAAGCACTCCAGCCTGGTTCATATTAAATACACGAACAGGCATATCATGGTCACGACACAAACAAATTGCCGTTAAATCCATCACTCCCAGCTTCTTATCTAATGCTTCGTCAAAACTCAAGCGGTCATATTTAACAGCATCTGGATTCTTCATAGGATCAGAATCATAAACGCCATCAACTTTTGTTGCCTTTAAAACCAAATCAGCATCAATTTCGATGCCACGCAGACAAGCAGCAGAATCTGTTGTAAAGAAAGGGTTGCCTGTACCGGCACTAAAAATGACAACTTCGCCACCTTTTAAATGACGAATCGCTTTACGCCGATCGTAATGCTCAACCACACCACTCATGGGAATAGCAGACATAACACGCGTGGAGATATTTGAGCGCTCTAACGCATCACGTAAAGCCAAGGCATTCATCACTGTTGCAAGCATCCCCATATGGTCACCTGTTACTCGATCCATTCCAGCAGCGCTCAGCTCAGCACCTCGAAATAAATTCCCACCACCTACAACTAAACCAACCTGTACACCAATGCCAATCAGCTGTCCGACTTCAAGCGCCATTCTATCAAGTACTTTAGGGTCGATACCAAACTCACCCTCACCCATCAGTGCTTCACCACTTAATTTAAGTAGAATTCTTTTATATCTTGGCTGCAGATTTATAGGCATGTTTTTCTCGCTGACTTATAAAGTAATTTAAAAGTAACCTGCTAATACTTAGAATAAAAGCAGATTGGCATAACGCCAGATACAAACATGCCGCATAATGGAATATTTACAACATTCATTATGCGGCACTAGCATGAATTGTATCAGGGTTTTAATCTAAGCTCCTACTCAAAAAGTAAAGCCTAGCCCCCTTAATTCACAAATAGGCAAAGACTAGATTAAGCCTTCAGTTGCGCGGCAACTTCAGCAGCAAAATCTACTTCGCCTTTATCGATACCTTCACCCACTTCAAATCGAACCATTGCAACCACTTCAGCGCCTGCATTTTTCGCTAAAGCACCAATTTTAATATCGGGATCTTTTACGAAAGGCTGGTCAAGTAAGCTAATTTCAGCCAAGAATTTATTGATTCGACCACCAATCATTTTCTCAATGATTGCAGGTGGCTTACCACTCTCAGCAGCCTGCGCAGTAAAGATGTCTTTTTCTTTCTGAATAACTTCTTCTGGCACATCTGACTGCTGAATATACTGAGGATTAACCGCAGCTATATGCATTGCGATATCTTTTGCTAACTCAACATCACCACCATTTAGTGCCACTAGCACACCGATACGCTTATTACCGTGAACATATTGACCAACAACTTTATCATTCAACTGAACAATTCGTCGAACACTAATATTTTCACCGATCTTTTGAACCAGCTCGCCTCGAGCTACTTCCAAATCACCTTCCATTAATTTAGCAACATCTATTTCTTTATCTGCAAAAGACTTAGCAATTACTTTATCAACAAACAACCCTAAGTTTTCATCTCTTGCTGCAAAGTCAGTTTCACTATTAACTTCAACTAACGCACCAAAACTACCATCATCTGAAATTTTTGTCGCAACAAGACCTTCAGCAGCAATACGACCAGCTTTTTTAGCTGCCTTCATACCACTTTTCTTACGCATTTCTTCAATTGCTTTTTCGACGTCGCCATCAGTTTCTTTTAAAGCTTTCTTACATTCCATCATTCCAAGACCAGTACGATCACGGAGTTCTTTAACAAGTTTGGCGCTAATAGTAGCCATGTCCAACCCTCAAATTCAGTATAGTTTTACAAAAAAAGGGGTTACCCCCTTTTTCAAAATATTGTTTTCGCCTATAAAACAGACAAAAATCAAGCCTACCTTTATAACTCTAGCAAGCTTAATTACACCACTTATTCAGCAGCTTTGTTTTCTTCTGAAGTTTCTTCTTTAGCTTCAGCTTTTTCTGAAACCTCTACATACTCATTCTTACCTTTTGACGAACCTTCAAGCACGGCATCAGCAAATGCTGTAGCGTAGATTTGAATCGCACGAATTGCATCATCGTTTCCAGGAATCACGTAATCTACGCCATCTGGGTTACTGTTTGTATCAACAATACCGATAACTGGAATACCTAGCTTATTCGCTTCTTTAATAGCTATACGCTCATGATCAACATCAATTACGAATAAAGCGTCAGGTAAACCGCCCATATCCTTGATACCACCAATACTACGCTCTAGCTTATTCATTTCACGCGTTAGCATTAATGTTTCTTTCTTAGTAATTTTTTCAAAAGTACCGTCTTTGCTCTGCACTTCAAGATCACGATAACGACGAATGCTCTGACGAATTGTTTTATAGTTCGTCAACATGCCACCCAACCAACGATGGTTAACATAAGGCATTCCAGCACGACTTGCTTCGTCTTGAATTGTTTTACTAGCTGCGCGCTTAGTACCAACAAAAAGAACCTTGTTTTTATTCTCTGCTAAACGCTTAACGATCTCTAGAGATTCATTAAAAGCAGGAACAGTTTGCTCAAGGTTAATGATATGAATTTTATTACGAGCACCAAATATATACTTACCCATTTTAGGGTTCCAGTAACGAGTTTGGTGACCGAAGTGAACACCTGCTTTAAGCAGATCGCGCATTGAAACTGTAGCCATGATATTTTCCTTTAAATTTTAGGGTTAGACCTCCACGCTCCCATTACTCAACCAAACATCAGCACTTTAAGATAATCTTAAAAGTGACCTCAGCCAGCACCCAGAATAACGTGTCGAGACGTGTGTGGATTTAAGTTACCGAGTAGAAATCAGTGCTATGCCCTGTCTTAGAGTCTATAGATAATGATTTTTTAATATTCCACTCGAAATTCAGCGAGCGCTTTATACCATACAAAGCAATCTTTTAACAAGATATTCTCACTTTTTGGGTCAAAATATATCAACCAAAACCTTCAACCTTTACCCTTAATATTAACCTCTTCATAAGAAAGAATTTTATTCACGTTCGGATCAAGGTAGAATATTGCGCCTATAGATAACAGATCACTAAACTTACTAACGATAAGGCCCTACTAATCACCATGAAAGTTTCTATAAAGTCAGTAGATGAAATCAAGAAAATGCGCATTGCTGGTAAATTAGCTGCTGAAGTGCTTGAAATGATCGGAGAACACGTAAAGCCCGGTATTTCAACTGGAGAACTAGATCGAATTTGCCATAATTACATCGTTAATGAGCAACAAGCTATCCCTGCACCACTTAATTATAAAGGTTTTCCAAAATCTATTTGCACCTCCGTCAACCAAGTCATTTGTCACGGCATCCCTAGTGACAAAAAGATTTTAAAAAATGGCGACGCAATCAATATTGATATCACAGTGATTAAAGATGGCTTTCATGGCGACACAAGCAAAATGTTTTATGTTGGTAAACCTGCTGTTGCAACCGAACGACTGGTTAATATCACACAAGAGTGCCTATACAAAGCAATCAAGCTTGTAAAGCCTGGCGCACAACTTGGAGACATCGGAGAGATCATTCAGCAACACGCCGAAAGTAATTATTATTCCGTAGTACAAGAATACTGTGGACACGGCATTGGCCGCGTTTTCCACGAAGAACCACAAGTCATGCATTATGGTAAAGCAGGAACAGGCCTTACATTGAAAGAAGGAATGACCTTTACGATTGAACCAATGATTAACCAAGGTAAACGTCACTGCAAGCTTCTTCCTGATGACTGGACCGTTATCACCAAAGATCGCAAGCTTTCTGCACAATGGGAGCACACCTTATTAGTAACCCCTGATGGCGTAGAGATTTTAACCATCCGAGAAGAAGAAAAAGAGTTTTTTCTATAACCTAATGCCGACAAACGATACCCCTACGCCGCTATTAAAAGAATTCCTTAGTGAGTTAAGCCTCAATATTGACTCACTAAACTCGATCCTCATAAACAGCAACAGCCCTGCTGTAGATGTAAAAAACACTCTACAGAAAGCCAAGTCTGTTTTTGATGATATGTTTTTCAAAGGAGCTGACATACGCGACCTGATACATATCAAGTCATGGCTTATGGATCAACTTTTATCCAGCCTTTGGGCCCGCTTTTCTTTTAACGAGGACGTCAGCTTAATCGCAGTTGGAGGTTACGGCAGAGGCGAACTTCACCCCCACTCCGACATTGATTTACTAATATTAGTCAAGTCTGCTATTGATGAAGAACTTGGCGAAGCACTTTCTGCATTTATTACTCTTTTGTGGGATTTAAAGCTTGATATCGGCCATAGTGTTAGAACAATCGAAGAATGCATAGAGTCAGCTAAAGATGACGTAACAATTTGCACAAACTTACTTGAAACACGTACTATTTCAGGCTCAGATAACTTACTTCAAGCTGTGTCATCACGCGTGTATTCAGATGAAGTACACACATCAAAAACATACTTTTTAGCTAAGCGGGAAGAACAAAGCGCACGCCATAAGAAATACAGTGGAACAGAATACAACCTTGAGCCAAACCTTAAATCATCACCAGGCACATTAAGAGATATCCAAACCATTGCCTGGATCACCAAACGACACTTTGGCCCTGACGCACCAAGCACCCGCTCTAGGTATCACTTTTTAACCGACGAAGAGTTCGAAATATTAGATAAGGGCGAAGTATTTCTATGGCGCATGCGTTATGGCCTGCAAATGATTGCTGACCGCAACGAAAACAGATTATTATTCGAACATCAAAACAAACTATCCGAAACACTTGGCTTTAAAGACAACGAGCATAAACTCGGGGTTGAACAAATGATGCAGCACTATTACCGCACCGTTCTTGGCCTGGCAGAACTTGCCGATGTGATTTTGCAATACTTTGATGATTACTACTTAAGCACAAACCAAGAACAAACGATTCAAGCACTCAATAAACGCTTCCAATTAAACAACAACTACATAGAAACAATTGATAACGACGTATTTGATCGCTCCCCCTACGCCTTAATCGAAATATTTCTACTTCAAGCACAAAACCCTCAAGTAAAAGGCATTAAGTCAACAACCATTCGCCTTATTCGAGAGCATATATATTTAATTGATGACAGCTTCAGACATGATTTAGCAAATACAACGCTATTCATGGAAATACTCAGAACCCCTCACAAGCTCCACCAAACCTTAAATTCGATGCTTAAATACAACATATTAGGTCGGTACATCCCCGCATTCGGCCAAATCATTGGCCAAATGCAGCATGACCTATTCCATTGTTATACTGTCGATGCACACACGATACATTTAATTCAAAACTTTATGAATCTTGAGTGCCCGACTGCTAAGAAGGACTTCCCACTTGCATCACGACTCCTTCGCTACATCCCAAAGAGAGAAGTACTTTATATAGCAGGATTATTTCATGATATAGCCAAAGGTAGAGGCGGCGACCATTCTGAGTTAGGCGTTTTAGATGCATTTGAATTCTGTGACCGACACCACCTTAGCGAGCGCGACACAATACTTATTTCATGGTTAATAGAAAATCATCTCTTAATGTCAATGACAGCACAAAAAAAAGACATTGATGACCCTGAAATAATTCATCGCTTTGCAGAAAAAATCCCTAGCCTCACTCACCTCGAATATCTTTACATTCTAACCGTTTGTGATATTGCAGCAACTAATCACAACCTTTGGAACAGTTGGCGCGCGTCTTTACTTCAGCAACTTTACATTGAAACCCGACGCACTATTCGTCGCGGCATTGACGAGCCTGTAAACAGAAATGATTGGATTCGTTCAACAAAACAAGAAGTGAATAACATTCTTGTTGATCAAGGCTATTCATTAAATAAAGTCGAGCTATTATTAAGTACGCTTGAAGACGAATACTTCCTACAAGATTCTACAGCCGATATCGCATGGCAGACCTCAGCCATTCTCAAACATGGCGACTCCACTGAGCCTTTAGTTATTATTAGAGACTCTAATGTTCAGTTAGGTGACGGCTTTAGCCACATCATGATTTACTTAAAATCTAAAGATGACTTATTTGCTGCAACAACAGCCGTGCTAGAACAATTGAACTTAAATGTATTAAACGCACGAATTAGCGCTTCTGGCGGACGCTTTAGCCTGAGCAACTTTATTATTACAGACGCTCAAAATCTGCCATTATCAAACGATACAGAACGAAAAGAACACGTACTCAGACGCCTAAAAGAAGAACTGGATGACCCCAATGACTACCCAGAAATAATACAGCGACGCACACCTAGACAGCTCAAACACTTCTCATTTCCAACAGAAGTAACATTTAGCAACGACATGATCAATCAACGCACCATTATAGAAGTCGTGACACCTGATAGACCAGGATTACTCGCCCGCATTGGTCAAATTTTATTAGACCATAATTTATCACTCGTCAACGCACGTATAGCAACTTTAGGTGAGCGTGTAGAAGATGTGTTTTTTATCAGCGATATGAATGGACAACCCATTAGTGAAGCCGAATTATGTGAAGCGCTTCAAAATGATATTTGCGCTCAACTTGATGAGCAAGTGGAAATTTAAAATGAATCCTGATTTAGACAAACTTCATCCCTACCCTTTTGAAAAACTCAAAGCACTTTTAGGCGAAGTTACCCCACCAAAAAACCTTAAACATATCCCTTTATCTATTGGTGAGCCTAAACACGCCTCACCCAAAATGGTAATCGACTCTTTAGCTGGCAGCCTTCAGAAACTGTCTAACTACCCTTCGACCAAAGGTATCCCCGAGTTACGAGAAAGCATTGCTAACTGGACCAATAAGCGCTTTAACCTATGCGCACCAGCAGACAGCAATGGCTTAGACCCGGAAACTCAAGTATTACCCGTGAATGGAACACGAGAAGGTCTTTTCTCGTTTACACAAACTATTATAGACAGAACAAAGCCTGCGCTAGTCATTAGCCCAAACCCTTTTTATCAAATATATGAAGGGGCAGCTTATTTGGCAGGCGCCAAGCTTGAGCTATTACCTTGCCTCGAAGGCAATAACTTTATACCCGACTATGGCAGCGTTAAAGAAGAAACCTGGCAAGCCTGTCAAATTCTATTTCTTTGCTCGCCCGGCAACCCAACAGGCTCCGTCACCTCACTAGACACTCTCAAAACCCTAATACAATTAGCAGATAAACATGACTTCATCATCGCTTCAGACGAATGCTATTCTGAAGTTTACTGTGACGAAGGCAAGCCTCCAATCGGTTTATTAGAGGCCTGTGCAGCACTAAACCGACACGACTATAATCGCTGCGTTGTTTTTCATAGCCTATCTAAACGCTCAAACTTACCTGGACTCCGTTCAGGCTTCGTCGCAGGTGATAAAGAAATATTAGCTCAATATTTAAAATATCGAACTTACCACGGCTGCGCGATGCCAATACAACATCAAATTGCGAGCATCAGCGCCTGGAACGATGAAACTCACGTCATCGAAAACCGAACCCTTTACAGAGATAAGTTTAGAAAAGTACTGGAAATTCTTAGCCCTGTCTTAAGCATTGAGCAAACGGACGCTAGCTTTTATCTTTGGCCAAAAACAGAAATATCAGAAGAATTGTTCGCACAGAAGCTATTTGAAGAGCAGCATGTAACTGTACTTCCAGGCAGCTACCTTTCTCGTACAATTAACGGCATCAATCCAGGTAAAAATCGGGTTAGGATGGCACTAGTCGCATCAGTTGAAGACTGCGTAGAAGCTGCGAAGCGTATCAAAACATTTGTAGAAGGTTTAAAATGAGCACTGTACAGATTTACGGCATAAAGAATTGCAACACCATGAAGAAAGCAATGACCTGGCTTAAAGAACATAATATTGCATTCGATTTTCATGACTATAAGAAATCAGACATAGATCAGACAAACTTAGAACTTTGGCTAAGCAAAGCCCCCTGGGATGAACTCATAAATAAACGCGGTACAACCTGGCGTAAACTTCCAGAAGAGTCAAAAGAAAACATTGATAACGAAAAAGCCATTCAATTGATGCTCGCAAACACATCTTTAATTAAACGCCCTGTTTTGCTTATTGATGGCAACCTTCATCTGGGCTTTAAAGAAGAAGCATATAACTTAATTTTTACAAAATAGACTAACTACCCATAAATTTACATTTAACTTTAGGATTTGATTATGACAGTTGCATTTGGCCTTGGTGTCGGCACACAAAACTCTGCTGGCGAATGGTTAGAAGTATATTACCCAGCACCCTGCTTCCAACCTGAAGCAGCGTTTATTTCAAGCATTCAAGAAGCATTAGGGCTAGCGACTGGTAACTCTACTATCGAATTAAACACCCAGCAGCTTGACAAACTTGCTCAGCTTACAAATATCGCACCTGAAATTGCTGCGCTTTCTGAGCAATTAAAATCTAGCGACCGCCCTGTTGTAGCGGTCGTAATAGAGACAGATGTTACTGCTACCAGCACTCCTGAAGTTTACTTAAAACTTCACTTGCTGTCTCATCGACTCGTTAAACCACACGGCATCAACCTTGATGGAATATTCGGCTTACTGCCAAATATTGCCTGGACAAATAAAGGCCCTATTGATTTAAATGAGCTACCAGCGAAGCAGCTTCAAGCTCGCTTAGCAGGAGACATCATTGAAGTTAAGTCTGTTGATAAATTCCCTCAGATGACCGATTACGTTGTACCTTCAGGCGTTCGTATAGCTGATGCATCACGCGTTCGCTTAGGCGCTTATATCGGCACAGGTACCACAATCATGCACGAAGGCTTTGTGAACTTTAATGCGGGCACAGAAGGCACATCAATGATTGAAGGTCGAATTTCTGCAGGCGTCATGGTTGGAAAAGGCTCTGATCTTGGCGGTGGCTGCTCCACAATGGGCACACTATCTGGCGGTGGTAATATTGTAATTTCCGTTGGTGAAAATAGCCTTATCGGAGCTAACGCAGGCATTGGAATTCCATTAGGCGATCGATGTACGGTTGAATCAGGCTTATACATCACAGCAGGCACAAAAGTTGTTATGATGGACTCAAACAACCAAAAAGTAGAAACAGTGAAAGCTCGTGATTTAGCAAACCAGGCTGATCTGCTATTCCGTAGAAACTCAAGCAATGGTCAAGTCGAGTGCTTGACTAACAAAACTGCAATTGAGCTAAACGAAGCACTACATGCAAACAACTAAGCATTTAATGTGGACATATAAAGCAAAAATACTTGTATATTCACATTCAGCTTAGAAATAGCTTATGTTGTACATACTATTTAATGGTGTGTACAACATAGCCAAATAAATACCTTCCTTATCCTTTACCGCCGACAGAGATTAACTTGAATGACCGATGCCAGTAAAACCAACACAATAAAGTTAGCACGAGCTTTGGTTCAACAAGCCTCTGTAACACCTGAAGATTGTGACTGCCAAGAAATGATAATGACGCATCTAGCACCACTTGGCTTTACTGCAGAAACAATGGTCTTTGACGATGTAACCAATCTTTGGGCACGTAAAGGTACACAAAGCCCCTTAATTACGTTTGCAGGACACACTGACGTTGTCCCCACAGGCCCACTTACAGACTGGACACACCCTCCTTTTGACGCAGTCATTGATGGTGATACTTTACATGGACGAGGCACCGCTGACATGAAGGGTAGTCTTGCTGCCTTTATAACAGCCTGTGAACGCTTTATTGCCAAACACCCCAATCATAAGGGTTCAATTTCTTATTTGATTACCAGCGATGAAGAAGGCCCTGCTAAAAACGGTACCGTTAAAGTAATCGAAACGCTTGAAGCGCGTAATGAAAAAATCGATTGGTGCTTAGTCGGTGAGCCGTCCAGCACCAACGTACTCGGTGATGTCATTAAAAACGGCAGACGAGGCTCATTAAATGCTCGCTTAATTGTTCAAGGTAAGCAAGGTCATGTCGCATACCCTCACCTTGCTAACAATCCTATTCATAATGCGGCCCCGGCTTTAAGCGAACTCTGCGCTCAAGAGTGGGACCAAGGGAACGATTTTTTTCCCGCTACCTCTTTTCAAATTACTAACATCCAATCAGGTACGGGCGCGACGAATGTCATTCCTGGTACGCAAGAAGTTCTTTTTAACTTCCGCTTCTCTACTGAAGTTACGGCAGAGCAGCTAAAAGAAAGAACGCACGCCATACTGAACAAATTTCAATTCGATTATGATATTGAATGGAACCTCAGCGGACAACCATTCCTAACCGCAGCAGGCCCTCTTGTCGACGCAGCAGTGAATGCAATTCAATCTGTGAAAGGTATTCAGGCAGAACTCTCTACTTCGGGCGGCACCTCTGATGGACGCTTTATTGCTCCAACTGGCGCACAAGTTCTTGAACTTGGCCCCCTAAATGCCACTATCCACCAAATAGATGAATGCGTGAGCATCAGTGACTTAAATAGTCTTTCTACGATTTACGAAAAAATGCTTGTTGAATTACTCGCATCGTAACAACTTAATTGACAATTTTAATTAACAACGAGGGCATCATGCCAAGCCTTATTTGCCCTGTTTGCTCATCAGCATTAAAAAAAACTGACAATAGAAAAAGTTTTCAATGCGAAAATAAACACCTCTTTGATCTTTCTAAGCAAGGATATACAAACTTACTTTTAAGCCACTTAAAAAAGAGTAAACATCCAGGTGATACTGTTGAAATGGTACTTGCACGCAAGGAGTTTTTAAATCGTGGGCATTATGAAGAAGTTTCAAATGAACTCAATCGTCTAGCAAATGAATATTCCGACCACACACACCACATTAACTATTCAGACTTAGGTTGTGGCGAAGGGTATTATACAGAACGAGTAAAAAGGTCTTTCAAGAATAGTTCAATTACAACTTGCGGCATTGATATCTCAACACCAGCCATCAAGTCTGCATGCAAACGTGACACATCGATACAATGGCTTGTATCAAGCGCATCACACATTCCAATCACCTCAGCCTCACAAGACTTAGCCAGCTGCTTATTCTTTCGTTTCGACGCACATGAAGTAGCAAGAATTCTTAAAACTGATGCCATTTTAATTAGTGCGAATACCGGTACCGAGCATTTAATTGAGCTTCGTCAACATCTATACAATGAGGTCAAAACAGACAAACCTGAAGCAAAAATATCAAACGAAAGCCGATTAGAGCACTTAAAGACCGTAAACATAAAGCACCAAATAGAACTTAACAGCCAAATAGAGATAGAACAACTTTTAACGATGACCCCGCACTATTGGCGAGTAACACAAGAAAAAAAACAAGCACTTTCAACACTTGATCATCTGGAAGTGAGCTTAGATATCCAATTTGATATTTATCGCCGAACCAGCGCAGCATAAGAATCAAAATGAAAACAAACAAAAAAACAAATCACCAACCTCATTATTTCAAATACTTTACAATAAGCGCCTGTTTGTTTTTATTGGGTTTAGGAACAGTTATTTATGTTAATTTACTCCTACCACCTTCAACAGAACAAGAAGCGCTAGCCCTAGCAGGACTCATCTTAAGTATCCCTAGTGGTATTTTTGCCTTATATTGTTACATTCGATTATTAATTGCTCGCTTCCAATATTTTTTGGATCGATAAAGAGAACCTTAACCTTATGCCTGATCAACTTAAACAGCCTGATATTGAAATTTACGTTAAAGATACTAGCTTCGCTGCTATTCAGGCATGGTTATCTAATGTGTTTGAACCGGTTTCACTTCCTAGCTTCAGCGGAAAGCCCATTAACGTTAGTATTGGATCATCGCCTACCATCCCCGTTATGCTCACCCCTAATGCGGCAGGAAAAGCCTTCACAAGCATCTGGTTTCAATCCGATCAAACCCCTTGGATAAGCGATGAAGAGTGTGCCGTTAGTTTTCTTGCACTTAATGACACAGAAGTTAGGTGTTCAGCAAATAGCTGGAGAGAAGAAGAGGAAGAACACAGCGAACAATGGCTAATCATGTCTCGTAACGAAAAAAAGCTTATCCCATGGGGATAAGCCTTTTAATTAAATATAGAAAACGCACTTTGTTTTCTATTAATACATCTACTTATTTAGCAACAGATACATTTTCAGCCTGCATACCTTTTTCGCCATCACTTAGATCAAACCGCACAGCTTGCCCTTGGCGTAATGAACGTCGACCGTGGCCACGTATTGAACGAAAGTGAACAAATACATCTTCACCAGCATCAGTCGTAATAAAGCCAAAACCTTTATTAACATTAAACCATTTTACCGTTCCACCTTCTTTACCTTCAGGGCCAGCATCTTCATCAAACTCGTCTTGATCATTACTGACGACACTAGATGCTGATGAACCAGAAAAGATTAGTGATAACGTCGATGCAGCTAGAAAGAAAAACCAACTTACGGCGTAGAAGGTAGGCCCTTGAGCACTAGATAAAAACTCCGTAGTACCAAGATCTCCTGGTAATGCTGAAGCAAGACCTAAAACCACAACTAAAAGAAAAGGAAAAGGTAATGCAACAATAGCACTTACTAATAATTTTTTAGATAAACTTTGTGTAGACATGAACATATTCTCAGTTAAAACTTAATATTAAAAATAAACGAACTCAAACTAGCCCAGCAGAAATCAAAACTGATTAACATGGCCAGAACATCGCTTCATCTCCCCCCTAAAAGAATGAAGATAAAGTCAAGCGCTGCATCATACCAGATTTAAAAAAAAGTACGAGCCCCTCGAATATCCAGAAAGGGCTATTTTCTACCCAAAATCATTTTTTTATTTTAAAAGCTATATTGAGACAATATTTTTTATTCTCTACCATAAGAATCTTCAAAGCGGACAATATCATCTTCACCTAAATAACTACCACTTTGAACCTCAATCATCTCTAAAGGAAGAACGCCAGGGTTCTCAAGACGGTGTGTTGTGCCTATAGGTATATAGGTAGATTGATTTTCAGTTAATAATTTAGTTTCATCACCAATAGTAACCAGCGCCGAACCCGACACGATAATCCAATGCTCGGCTCGATGATGATGCATCTGAAGAGAAAGTTTTGCTTTCGGCTTGACTGTAATACGCTTTACCTGAAAACGCTCCCCCATATCGATCGAATCATAACTCCCCCATGGGCGACTAACTTCACGATGAACCGTTGCTTCAGCTCGCCCCTGCTCTTTAAGCAGACTAACAATCGCTTTCACTTCTTGTACACGCCCTTTAGGACTTACCATAACCGCATCTTGTGTATCGACAATAACAAGATCATCCACACCTACAGCAGCTATCAGTTTATTATCACTAAAAAACAAATTATTATTTGAATCGTGACTAAGTACATCCCCGCGATTTACATTCCCCTTTAAGTCTTGTTCTGACTCTTCCCACAATGAAGACCATGAGCCTACATCACTCCAACCAGCATCTAAGGGCACAACCATCGCTAGGTCCGTTTTTTCCATTATCGCGTAATCAATCGAATCATCTGGACAAGCTTTAAAGGCCTCTTCATCAATTCGTGTAAAATCTAGATCTTTCGCTTTAGCTTCAAATGACTTGGTCACAGCCTTTAAAATATCGTTTTGATATTTTTTAAGCTCCGCTAAATAAACAGAAGCCTTGAACAAAAACATACCACTGTTCCAGTAATAATTTCCGGAAGCTACGTACTCTTTAGCGGTGCCCAAGTCAGGTTTTTCAACAAATTTCTCAACACTGGCGACACCTGTATCCAACTGACCCGCTTTAATATACCCATACCCCACCTCAGGACTACGCGGCACAATACCAAATGTTACTAACTTACCTTGCTCCGCTAAGACTGCTGCCGATGAAATAGAAGCGTGAAAAGCAGCTAAGTCTTTAATTACATGGTCCGCAGCTAACACCAATAATAATGGATCATTCCCTTCCGCAACGGCATCTAATGCTGCGAGTGCCACAGCAGGTGCCGTATTACGACCAACAGGTTCAAGTATAATAGACTTGGCTTTTCTTTCATCCTTACGTAATTGCTCGGCAACAATAAAGCGATGCTCTTCATTACAAACAACAATAGAATCTAAAATAGTAAAAGCAGGAGAGCCATTCTTAGCATCTAAAGACAGTCTCGATAACGTGTCCTGAAACATAGTACTCTCACCCATCAAAGGTAAAAACTGCTTAGGAAATAATTTACGAGACAAAGGCCATAAACGCGTACCACTTCCACCGGCCATTACGACCGGAATTATATTTTTCATTGAAACCCTTAATCTTTTATAAAAATGACATTATTATTTACAGATTACGTTTATATTAATTCACGTTTCTCTAATATCGCTTTGCTTAGCTATTATACTTATTTAGATCCTAATCATTATGCTGTTCGATAATAAAATTACTATAGTAAACATATCCACCATAAAAGTGCATACTATAGGCAACTTTCAGTAACAATACGATCTAAGATAAATAAAAAATGAGTGATAGCAAACAGATAGAAGAAAAAATTAATGAGTTAGAAATTAAGCTCGCCTTTCAGGACGACCTTCTTAATTCTCTTAATGACATTGTCACGAGACAAGACAAAGAAATACTGAATTTATGGACAGCTAATCGCCTGTTAAAACAGAACATGAGTGAAATAAAGAATGATACCGTTGAAACAAATAGTGAAGAAGCTCCGCCGCCCCACTATTAAGCCTACCAACGAACATTAAGTGAGCTTTTTACCCTGCAGAAATTGGAATGACGCCCTTATTGATTTGGAGTATTCACTTGCCAACAATGCTGCCTACTCCATACTAAAAACCACCTTAAGATTGAAACCATACTGAATCATTAATTTCATTTAAAGGCGTACATCCAAATAACGCCTAAAACCAGAAGCGCATTTAGCTCTAACATTGAGCCAAACCTCGCAATACCGGCCCTGATAGTCGCTTAGTTGCGCCCTCGACATCAACACTTTATTAAAAACAACTATGATTAACTACTATTTATCATTAACTAGCCTTAACCCAGCCAGTATTCCAAATAGCTAAAAAGTCTCGTAGAATTAGATTTGCATGGATGCAACGTGAACAAAAAATTATAAAGAATTTTATTTATTCTTCGTATTTTAAATAATTCACATTCCCCTGCATTAAACTCATTCAAGACAAGGAAAGCACACAATGATAATCTCAAAAGTAAAACTTTTACTTAAATCAACTCTAAACACAAACGTACTAGCCCAATTAACATTAGTTTTTTGCTTGCTATGCAACGCCCTAGTATCCCACGCGACCGAAGAAGCTTCTTCATCAAATCAAAACAGCAATGTTTCATCTGAAATAAATAAAATAGATATAAACACCGCGAATGCAGAACTACTGTCAAGCACGCTAAAAGGCATCGGCTTAAAAAAAGCAACTGCGATCGTTGAATATAGAAAAGCATACGGCCCTTTCCACCATATTGATGAACTAACATCTGTATCGGGTATCGGAAACGCGACCGTACAAAAAAATGCACACTTGATTGCGATTAAGTAGCTAAAAGTAATGGGCGCTAATTAGCTGGCGCCCATTCCTGTTCAAGCACTGCAAACACCTCATTGGCTTGGTCATTAAATACTAAAAAATAAAAATGTAAGAGATATCTCACACCCTTTGCAATAAATACTTACATACCACAGAAGCGCTCTTGCGTATCATTCACTTTGTCAGGACGACACTAGAACATAAGGATATGGACAAGGAAGTAAACAAGGAAGGCAGGTTACCTAAGGAATGGTAAAGGAAGCTCTAAACACAGAGGCGCTGCATGGATGCAGCGCCTTTTTTGTTTCAAAAGGCGTTCAAACTATTCTATTATCTCATCATTTCTCACACAACCATAAATCTCTCCTATTGATATCCAAACCAAGATTGTAGTGGCATAGTTAATTTGGCCACCTAATTGGAGGTGTTATTATACATCTCCTAGAACTTTGGTGACGCAATGACAAGAAGAACCAGATCTACTTTTACGCCAGAATTTAAACTTGAAGCAGCACAGCTTGTTGTTGATAAGGGCTATTCAATCAGAGAAGCTGCTGAGGCCATGAATGTTGGTAAATCATCCATGGATAAATGGGTTCGTCAATTACGGGGTGAACGTAATGGTGTACCGAGTAAAGCAACGCCTTTAACGCCTGACCACTTAAAATACGTGAAATAGAAAAACGTTTAAAGCGGATTGAAGAGGAAAAAGAAATCTTAAAAAAGGCTACCGCTCTCTTGATGTCGGACTCACTGAACAGTTCACGATAATCAAAACCCTGAAAGGGAGCCATGCCATTAAAATATGCTGTGATGTATTTTCTGTACATCGTAGTAGTTACAAATATTGGGCTGGCAGAGAGCGTCGAATAAAACCTGAAAAGATTGAAGCTTGGCGGTGGTCAAAAGCATTTATCGCGAGAGTAATTCATCAGCAGGTGCAAGAACAGTGTCAGGCATAGCGACAGCACGGGGCTTCCCCATGAGTCGTTACATCGCAGGTCGATTGATGAAAGAGCTTAATTTAGTTAGTTGTCAGCTGCCAAGCCATAGATATAAAAAAAGCAGCACAAGAGCATATAGCGATACCTAATACGCTAGATCGGCAGTTCGCAGTCACCAAACCTGATCACGTTTGGTGTGGGGATGTTACATATATTTGGACAGGAAATCGTTGGACTTATCTAGCAATAGTTATGGATTTATTTGCCCGTAAACCAATTGGTTGGGCAATGTCATATTCGCCAGATACCAAGTTAACAGCCAAAGCATTATCGATGGCATTTGAGTTCAGGAATAGGCCTAAAGATGTCATGTTTCATTCAGACCAAGGAAGTCATTATACGAGTAGAAAATTTCGACAATTATTATGGCGCTATCAAATTGAGCAAAGTATGAGTCGTCGAGGAAATTGTTGGGACAATAGCCCTATGGAGCGATTCTTTAGAAGTTTAAAGACAGAATGGGTGCCTCAAACAGGTTACCGCTCTTTTGCTGAAGCAGAACAGAATGTGGTTAGCTACATTATTGGCTATTACAGCAGGGTTAGACCTCACAGTCACAACGGAGGTTTAACACCCAATGAGTCAGAGAAAAGATACTGGCTTGATTATAAATCCGTGGCCAGTTTTACTTGACCACTACACTATAAGCCAAAGCTTATACAGATTTAATTAAACTACATTAACTCCCAAGTGACATTCGAAATACCTTGTTGGCTTATCAAGTTTCGGCGTAGTGTGTTATTTATAGCCTCAGGATAAATTATAGTAGGCGCTTTACAAACGTGTATTTATCCATTACTAATTACAACCTTTTAAGAGCTATATTTTTCATTCGAAATACAATTGAGCAATACCCATACACTGTACACATACAAACAGTAGCAAATATAAATACACCTTGCGTGTTATAGGAATACTAAATGGCTCGAATAATTATCAAGCGCTTAATTAATCTTCTAACGAAACTAAATAATAAGCTTTCAAACAAGGGATTCAAAAATTATAGAATAGCTAACAGTGTCGAGGACATCCGTTTAACAGAATCCATATACCTTATTACACCCGGACGTAGTGGTACCAAAGCCTTGATAGATTTTTGCGCTAACTATACAGATATCTATTGCGAGCATGCTCCGGCTCCGTGGTTAGCTTCCATTGGTTATCAATACCACCAAGGAATAATAGGAGCTGAAGGCGCACAATATTCATTTTACGCTTGCCGAGAGCAATACTTAAAAAAAGCATTTCAACAAGGTAGAGCATTCATGGATGGTGATTGTAAAAATCTACCTCTATTACCGGAGATAGCAAAGTTCCTACCCAACTCAAAGTTTATTCATATTGTTCGTCACCCTGAGAAATTTATTCGTAGCGGGCTCGCAAGGGGCTATTACAATTCCCTATCGCCAGAACTTTGGGGGCACTTAGAGAGTAACAAAAAAGACGATAGTCATACTCTTAAGTCACAAATCCAAAAAATCGCTTTTTTTTGGAATGAAGCGAATTTAATAGCGGAAAAAATGAAACAAACTTTAGGAATAGAAAGAGTCGCCACTTTATTAGCCGAAGATATGTTCAGGAACCCCAAAACAATCATTACTACGCTATCCTTGCTTGATATATCACTGAACGTAAAGCAGGCCAAAAATTATAAGATTCGTTTACTTAACCAACAAAAAAGCGGCCATGTAAACTCTATAGAAACGGATGCACTCATCAAAGAAGTTATTGCTACTCATTGCCCTACTCGATTGTTGTACTATAGTAATTAGTACTATTATTAAACGTCAAATATACTTCAGCCAATGAGCCTCTATAATTATTGCGACTATGAACTTTAACGCTACATTAAACCTCTACAGAAAAACTTATTCCTACGTTCACGGCCTCCCAGCAACTTCAGAAACAACACACCTCCTTCAATGCCCTGTTTCGACCACTACTTTCCGTCATACCATTCAAGAAAGAAAAGGCTTAAAAGGGAGTTGTCTTGAGGAAAGTCTCCAACGTTTACAATCCGAAAGCAACGGGCTCATCAGCAATATTCTTGTTCATGGCTCTGCAGGTGATCACTCATCTATAGATTTCTCTGATTTAGATGCAACATTGCTCATACCAGATAATGTAATTTACTCGCAGTCAGGACTTAATAACTTAAAAGGCTACTTAAAAAGTAAGGTGTTACCTTTTTTATATTCATATGACCGCAGTCAGCACCACGGTTTTTTTTTGTTATGGCCAGAACTATGTAAAGCTTATGATGAAGCCATACTTCCACCAATAGTTTATACAAATGCTTGGGCCCTATATCCGATCGATTTAGAAATAACCTCTACTTGTAACAATAGTAAGGGGAGATTTGAAAACATGCTAAGCAAGATCAGTACACGCATACAGAGTAAACGGTTCTGGTCGCCCTACACTTTTAAAAATCTAATTAGCCATCTACTTATTATTCCGAGCATTTATTATACTGAACAGGGCCTCTCACTTCTAAAACAAAACTCTTTTTCTTTATTTTGCTCGGAATTCCCTGAATATGAAGTCATTTATGAATTTGCAAGCAAAGAAAGGTCAAATTGGAGGCAAGGTCGAAATTTTTCAACATCCCCTCTTATAAAATTTGGCTATTATTTTCTGCAGGGCCAACTACCCAACCTATTGAGCCACCTTGAGTCCAAAATTGTGATCAGTGATCAAAATAAATCGCAACTCCTAACGTGTATACATTCATTACATTCAAGATGTCATTCCAATGAAAATTAATAATTTTCCAATGTACAAAACTAGAAACCACTATCACGAAATAATCGCTGAAAAAGTATGCTCACTTGAAAAACTTCCATGGGTTCTTAACGTATTACAAATGGGTAGCGTCGGATGCCCGGGGATATCAGATGTTGACCTCATTGTTGTAACTGAAGATAGTGGCTTTACTGGAGCCCACCGTAATATTAAAACGCCAGATAGCGAATATTACTTTCTTCATGACGCTCTTTGGATCAGAAAGAAAGATTTGGACAATCTAACTGACATATTCTGTACCAATAAAATTTTAACCCCAGCCATCAATGATGACTTTGTCACGGTGAAAGAGTTCACACTTACAGATGATCAGAAGCTAATTTATTTAATCGAAGTTAGTTTTAACAAATTGCTGCAGATTTCAAATGCGTCTAATAAAATAATCGATGCACGCGGACTCTTAACCAGAACATCCTCCATCGTTCATTCGGTCAACCTCGCAAATGAATTAAAGATATCAAATATTCAAAAAGCTGAGCTGTTTTCAAAAAAAATGCTAGAAATCCGACAAGATTGGATAACGTCAAAGGGCTCAATAGAAATCAACTATATTGAACTTTATAAAACTTATTCGAATGCCTTGGTCAACTTATTAGATTCTTGCTTAGCACAAAAGGCACATTTATTTACAGCTAATCAAAGTTCATCGATCGTTCATCTTTTGAAAAGCCGTAAAGTAAAAGTTGGTAGCAAGGTTAACTTCGATGAACTAAACTCACAAATCACTATTCCTACATCATTGATTAGCTACTTTTCAGGCTATGATCATCAAGAGGATACTCTCCTTGGGAAGGCACAACAAAATCGAAAAAAAGCACTAAAAAGCCATCTAAAGTATTTAAAAGCAAACAAATTGATGTACTCTTTACGAAGTTCCCCAGCAATCCCTTTTGATAGAGTCAGCCGCTACAAACAAATGATCAAGAATTTAATTAAACAATTAAAGCCCAGGAAAAACTAAAATGCTAGGTAAAGTGCTACGTTTAGCCAAACTAATTCGCCGCAACAACATTCACGAATATTTATTTAATGTCCCTGTCAAAATCGCAGATGGCGAAATTTATTCAGTTAATGAACGCATTATCGAACTACCAATCATTCAACGATATTTAGCGGATCTTCCCGTTGGAAAACGTATTTTAGAGTTTGGCTGCACACGCAGTTGGTTATCCATGGCAATGTCAGCAATGGGATACCATGTTATAGGTGTCGACTTACGCGACTATGATGTTAAGCACCCAAATTTCGAATTCCATAAAGGTGAAATTCAAAAGTTACAAATAGCCCCTGTTGACTGTATTGTTTCTGTATCAACTCTTGAGCATGTCGGAATAGGCGCCTATAACGAACAAGCTGATGATACAGCCCTTACTGAGGTCCTACATAAATTACATCAATTACTTAATGATAAAGGCTGGCTACTACTAACTGTACCCGTTGGAATACCTAGTCAGGACAATTTCCAACGTATATTTTCACCCGAAGGGCTAAACTCTCTTCTTGTCGATCATGGTTTTCTTATTGAAAACGTAGAATATTTTACCAGAAGCGATGAAATAACATGGCATCGTGTAGATGAAAATGAACTTCAAGAAGGGGTTTATAGTAGCGGCGTGAGTTCAGTAGCTTGCTTAAAATGCGTAAGGAACTAAAAAATCAAACGACTACTGAACAAACCCTTCATAAAAGAAATTAGCAGCAGTTTGTTCAGACAAACAGGGGTAACTATTGTCGGCCTCGTCACTTCAGTGGTCATTGCGCGTGTTTGGGGGCCGGAGGGGGCTGGTTGGTTTTTCATTTGTCACTTTTTATCTAACATCGCATTCACAATTACAGCCGCAGGTTTCCCTGCCGCTATCACCTATAGCTTATCCTCAAAAAGTCGTGGACATGAAGAACTAATAGCTTGGTCGTTGGTAAGAATACCTTTGGTTCTACTTATTCAATGGCTTTTTATTTCAATCTATATTCTTGGGTTTGCAGACCTTAATATTAAAAATATTAACGTGACCGTAGGCATGATGGTGTTGTTAGCCACACTTAACACATTCAAAGAGTTTATACTTGCGATCCTACAATCAAAAAAGGACATTATTCGCTATAACAAATGTTTAGCGATAGAGTCCTTTTCCATTCTCGTTTTACTAACCATTTTTTCCACTCTTAAATTACCAATGCTAATGAGCATTTTCTGCAGTCTCATCTTGGCTTCTATTTTGGGTTTTCTCCCCACAGCAATAGATCTTTTGAAAAAAGTTTACTGGCCAAATCAGCTGAAAAAAAATCAGCGTGACACCATAGTTTTTGCAATGAAAAGCTACCCAAGCGCCCTACTTGCATTTCTAAACAACCGATTTAGCATCATTTTTATCACCGCATTTTTTAATATCGAAGCCTTAGGTATCTTTTCAGTTGCACTTACACTTTCAGAAAAGCTCCTCACACTTGCCCGAGCAGTCAGTATTTCGATTTTCCCAAGAATTGCAGATAAATCATCAAATGCTAATTTCCACACGCCATTGGTAGCCAGCCTAACTTTTTGGGTGACCGGAATAATAGCAATAGCACTTGCAGCGATAGCTAAACCACTAATAACTCACTTATATGGAACAAACTTTAGTGAAGCTATTACCTTTGTTTATGTACTCGTTTCAGCCATTCCATTCTTTGCAGTTAGTCGAATTCTGGCGCAAGATTTGGCAGGACGAGGCAAACCAGAATTAAATGCAATCACTAGCGCTTCAGCGTTGGCAGTCAATATCACTCTTTGTTTTTTTCTTTATGAAAAATTTCAGCTTCTCGCTGTTGTAATTTCTTTTGCAGGTTCAATGCTTACAAATACGATATTAAAAATAATTATTTGGTGCAAATTAACCAAACAACCAATCACACGCCTTTTTTTATTAAATACATCATCCATTAAAAGTTATTTTACATAATATGAAAGTTGCAATTATACAAAACCGAGTTATACATGGCGGCCGTCTACGATGGTTATCCAGCCTAATATCATTTCTCAACTCTAAGGCAATAACGCCGGATATTATTAGTTACCAAATGGATTTTGATGCAACACACATCCTCGAGTCCTTTGGTTTAAAAATTGAGTTTAATGTCAAAATTCTCTCCCCCCCAAAAATCAAACTTACCCAAGAGATGGAAATCATTTGTTTTAATCTGCAGGTGCAATCAAAATTAAACGAGTACCACTGTGTTATAAACTCATCCAACAGCTGGCTAGGCATCGCTAACTATCATAATGTTTTGCATTATATTCACTTCCCACGGAAATACAGGCTTTGGAATGATATACACAACAATGGGTTAACCAAAATAAAACAGAAATGGTACAGACCTATACATGATTCCCTAATGCGCATCATCTATACTTTATTTGACAGAAAAACGCCTTCACATGTTATTGCAAACTCAAACTTCACTGCAACTGCAATTAGTCACTTATGGAAACAATCCCGCTGTGACATTATATACCCGCCTTTAAATGAAAAAATAATAGTCACAAAATATGAAGACTGGAAGCAACGCTCTCAGGGTTATGTTGTATTAGGAAGGTTTAGCCATGAAAAAGGTCAACTTCAACTAATGAAACAAATAAAGAAATATTCAGGTATTTTTCATTTTATCGGCTTCGCTGACACACACAGCAGTTACTATAAGCAATGTAAAAAACAAGCCGACTCTCAAAAAAATATTCGCCTTCACCCAAATCTCAGTAATGAAGCTCGTAATAAAGTATTAGGTTCTGTTCGCTATTACGTTCACACAACGATCAATGAGCCATTTGGTTTATCTATTATAGAGTCACTGAGCCAAGGTCTTTTACCAATAATTCATTCATCTGGTGGCGCAAAAGAAATCATCACTGAAAGCGTCCTGCAGTACCAGCAAATGTCCGACCTTCCAATACTACTAGATAGTCTTTTATCAACCACTGATATTGAGAAGCATGAGCTTCTATCTAATATTCAACTTAGGTGTAACAAACTTTTTGGTATGGATAGTTTTACTGAACAGTTTAGGAGTCAATTATCTATTTTTGACAAGTTAGAAATTTGAATGAGTTAGTAAACGCTAATGAGAAATTTTTCTTATTTATTTCTCTATATTTTTCGCCCACGATATAAGTGATCAAGTGATTAGAATATGATAAAAATAGTATGTTTTATAATGGGTATTATTCTATTCCTCATCAATATTTCGGGTATTTTTATACCCTTGAGAAATGAGCAAATCTACTCCGAGAAAAACATAGGATTAAGAAAGCACATTACTCTTACTGAAGATCAATTATGGGAAAAAGTGAATTCAGACAGCACTGATATCTTAAGTTATGTAAAATCCCTCAACTCCTCGGTTAACCAAGGAATAGCCCACTACTGGAGAGATGAGGACATTGACAAATATAACCTTCGAATTCCACTCTCTGAGAATTATTTTTTATATGCTGCGAGCTGGATTTACCCTCCAACATTCCAAAAATATGAATTTAGTCACTATAAAAAGGCAATAGAACGAGGAGTGGGTTTATGCTCCCAACAGGCAATTATCATTTCTGAAATATTAAAAGAAAAGAATATTAACTCAAAAATTGTAGGATTAGATGGCCATGTAGTTGCTACAGCACAGGTAGATAAAATGCAAAACCAGTGGTGGGTACTTGATTCAGATTACGGGGTAATTATTCCGCATAATTTACGAGAGATAGAACATAACCCCAAGTTAATTAGTACGTATTATTCTCAGGCTGGTTACGATAAAAATAAAATTAATATATTAATTGATATTTACGGGGCAAATGGTAACAGACTTATAAATGGTGTAAAAGAATATGACTCACGAATAAAATCTTACTTTCTAAAATATTATATTGAAAGTTTCACCTACTTGATGAAATGGCTACTACCATTATTTCTGATAATTCCATATATCATTAAAATTAACAAAAGATGGAAAAAGGCCGTAACTGACAATTAATTTATCATGCTTAGTAGCGTTGTTAATATTATTTAAGTCCATTTATGTTAACTAAACACGCCCCTGTAAGTATCACCTACAGGGGTACTTCATATTTATTGTTCTTTCTTTTCAAGATAAACAAAATGACAACTGACATAACTTTAGCCGGCCTAAATCATCAATCCAAAACCATCCGATCTTGGTTAGAAAAATTACTAGCTGAACGTTTTGGTATCATATTTACTTTGGATGCAATAGCCCCGAACAAGCTTCATTTAAAATGGGAAGGAACTAATCACGGTATAATATTTGATAAATTAGTGAATGATTTTCTCTTAGCGTCTGGAGATTTACCTTGCTCAGAATGGTCACCTCAAAAAGAAGGCTGGCAGTATATTATTAAACCTGACATTCCTTCTCCAGGAGTAAGTAATTTACCCTCACCGTTAATTGAAGATAACGAGTCTAATTTTATTGTTCACTACGATATTTTAGGGATGATTTATTGGATGTTAACAAGGCAGGAAGAAATCTCTCCCAAAAAGCTGGACAATTTTGGTCGTTTTTTAGCTCCACAATCGCACTCATTTAAATTTAACTACCTTGATAGACCCATCGTCGATGAATGGTTAGAGGTGCTATCTCAAATAATCTTGAGGGTATCGCCAAATCTAAAACTCAAACAACATAAGTTTCAGATAAAATTATCTCATGACGTTGATGGCCCAAGCCGCTATGGCTTTCTCTCCACCAAACAATTATTCATAAGAATGGCTGCAGACTTTTTGCTAAGAAGGCGTATCTTTGCCCCATTCATCGCACCTTGGGTTAGATTAAATACCAGGTCAAGCCTGAGCCAGCTCGACCCAGTTAATACATTTAAGTGGATTATGGAAACATCAGAAGCTCATGGGTTAACCAGTGCTTTTTATTTCATATGTGGACGTACTAACCCTACATATGATGCTGACTACGACCTTGGTCATCCTGCTATTAGAAACCTGATGCGAGAAATACGGTTACGCGGTCATGAGATTGGTTTACACCCAAGCTTTGAAACATTCCAGTCTCCTCAACAATTAAAAATTGAAGCTCAGACCCTACAAAACGTTTGTAGAGAAGAAGGGTTAAATCTGAATAGTTTTGGTGGCCGCATGCATTTTTTAAAATGGGATCACCCAAAAACACTTTTAGCTTGTAATGATGCAGGCATGACGTATGACAGCACGTTAAGTTATGCAGATCAACCTGGTTTCAGGTGCGGGACATGCCATGAATATCCTGCATTTGACCCAATTAACTATAAACCACTAAATATACGAATTAGACCCTTGATTACAATGGAAGCCAGTATCATTGCAGAACGTTATATGGGCCTAGGATATGGGGAGGAAGCCTATAATAAATTTATCAGCCTAAAAAGCATCTGTAGGAAGGTTAACGGATGTTATACGCTACTTTGGCACAATAACCAGCTGAACACTCCACATGCAAAGCGACTTTATGAATCGATATTAAGTTAAACTACTTTTAATTACGGTAAAGTGTGAGACTATAATATTTATAGCTCTTCTGTATGTAGAGTATTTGCAAAGTATTATAGTAATTTTGGACAACTTTAAAGCTATATAATAAAAGATAAAGCACTTTAGTTAAGTTATATATACACTGTAAAAATCACAAAAAAATCCCAAGCACATTACCAATATTACTATATGAAAATACTTCATTTCAACGTATATAAACACCTACTGCCGGGGATAAAACACCAGCTTATTGATGAGCAGTCTGCCGCTAAAGAGCTAGATGACGATATTGAGTGGTCAACCGTCATTTTCTCTTTAGATAAACCAATAGAGCCATTTATGAAACAGGCGAATACGTCTGATATAAAATTTATACCCAAAAAGCTGACTAACTATATTCATCTCAAGAAACAAGCCTATCAATGGCTCCTTGAGAACCACCACCGATATGACTTGGTTTTATTACGATATTTTTCTGGAGACCCATTCCTCTTTTACTACATAAAGAGAATGACAAATATTTTTACTATTCATCATACGCTTGAACACTATGAATCTAGTTCAACAGGGGGGTCTATAGGTTATTTGCATGGCAAATTTGACCAGTTCATCGCACCTTATATTCTAGAACAAACTATTGGAATTATTGGTGTTACAAATGAAATAAGGGAATATGAACTCAATAGGATCAAACATCACAAAAAGTCCTATACATACCCTAATGGTGTTATTACCCACATTGGCTCCAATATTATAGATCGACGAACCAATCAAATCAAAATCGCTTTTATCGCATCAGATTTTTTACCATGGCACGGGCTTGATATTGTTCAAGAGCAATTCAAAAAATCAAAACTTCCTATTCAAATGGAAGTTATTGGACACGTCCCTGAAGAGCTAAAAATAAAAGATCAACGCATAACCTACCATGGATTGCTTGATAAAAATCAAATAGCTTTAATACTCAGTAGCGTTGATATTGGTCTTAGCTGTTTTGCGCTTGAACGGAAAGGTATGAAGGAAGCTTGCACACTTAAAGTAAGAGAGTATCTTGCAAATGGTATTCCAGTTTATGCGAGTCACATAGACTCGGCCTTACCCAAGCAACTCCCTTATTATATTAACCAGCCATTCTCACTAGAATACGTTTATGAAATGGCATCTCAATTTAAAAGCGTTTCCCGCCCTCAAATAATCAAGGCTTCAGAGAAATTTATAGATAAATCAACTCAGATGAAACACCTAATAAATTGGTTAAAAGATGCCAGTATCAAAAATAATAGTCAGCCATGAATCAGGTGGAGGTATTGCTCAAATATTTTTTCATTATTAAATGATTCAATAGAACTTGGAGCATTACCACCGAGGCACTCTCTAGAAAGCTCCGTATTTATAGCTTCGAATAGTTCAGCTGCATTGTCAACTGGGACTAATTGAGCATTCTTATCTTCCGCCAATATTTCTGACGGCCCATAATCACAATTTGTTGCCACAACTCTGACTCCCAATGCTATTGCTTCAATAAGTACATTTGGAAACCCTTCCCAGCGAGAAGACAACACAAACAGCTTCGCATATTTAATATATGGATACGGATTTTTTACAAAACCAGGCAAAATAACTCTATCCCTAATTCCATATTTATCAGCAGTACTTTCAAGCAGCTCTCTTAACGGGCCATCACCAAGAATGATGAGGTTAATACCTTCTTGCACAGCACAAACTCGCGCAAAAGCAGAAATTAATACATCAAAGCCTTTTGCTTCAACAAAGCGCCCGACAGCTACAATATAAGAACTATTGGTGCTGAAATCAGTTGGTAGATTATTGGCTAACGACCTTACACCTCTAACGTCAATACCATTGTTGATTACTTTAATTTTCGCAATACTGTTTGGCAAGAAGTTATTTAGCTGCCTACTCCCTGCCATCGACACAGTAATAATTTGGGATGCCGAAGGATAAAAAAACCATATTAAGAGTTTCTTTAAACGGCTATAGTTACGTAGGCTACTTGATTCCCTTATAACAACAAAAACAGGCTCAGCAATACATTTAGCCGCAATAATCGCCACTAAATTAGCCCCAAAAACAGTAGAAAGTAAAACCTGAGGAGAACTTCTTTTTAAGTATCTCACCAACCCAATGATGCTTTTCAGAAACAACGAAATTGAATTTCCAGCAGGTGCATTCAACAAACTGACAAAGAAAACTCTGCTGTCTAGCTTTTCTTTTAGATCCCCCTCATCGTTCATTACGACAAAATCGACACTAATTCCTTTTGCTACAAAAAAATTCGCTAAGTTAACGAACACATTTTCAGCCCCCCCGATATTAAGGTCAGGTAAAATAAGTGCTATTTTTCTAACCCTGTTTGACTTGAGAATAGGTGAAAAAGAAGAATTTATAGTCATGACGAAAACATCCTACTTGGCCAACCAAGGGCAAGTTTTTCGCCATAATAAATAAACATAAAACAACCAAAGCCGATGACCATTATCTTTTTTCCCTGTCGAATGATCAAAATAAAGATGTTTTATCGCGTTAATATTAATGAGTTGAGATTCGCTTCCCTCAAGTAGCTCAATAAATTGCCGCCCCATATTGCCACGAAACCATTCACTAATTGGCACTGCGAACCCCTGTTTACGTCTTTTCCATATGTGATCGGGTAACAAACCATTGAACGCTTGGTGTAGCATTGGTTTATTCATTTTCCAAGAAAGTTGCCATTCCAAAGGAAAAGAAAAGGCTAACTCTACAACTTTATGATCCATAAAAGGCGCTCTTGTTTCTATGGAGTGACTCATAGAAGCTCGATCTACTTTGGTGTGGATATCTTGAGGTAAATATACATGGGCATCGTTGAACATCATTGCAACAACATCATTAGGTTTTGCATCTTCAATCAATCGATCATCATGATGACCGAAGGGTGATAACCCTGGTAGCCAGTCGTTAAACTGACTATCAGAAAAAAAACGCGCACTAACAAAAGGAGTTTCTGACGCCTGACGATCAACCACATCCAGAAACAAATGCGCTTTTTTCAACAAACTGCCACTATGATGCCCCGAGGGTTCAGGCATCAACCGAATCATCCTCGCAACCTGCGCCTGTACAAGATTTGGTATTTTTTTGTAATGATTAATAAGCGCTCGCGCCTTATAGCGCTGGTAACCACAAAATAATTCATCTCCTCCATCACCTGAGAGAGCTACCTTTACATGCTGAGAGGCCAGTTCAGCTACTTTTGATGTAGGTAAAATAGAAGAATCGAAGAAGGGTTGCCCAATATGTTCACTAAGCAATTTATCTATATCCTCTCGCGAGAAACTTTCTAAAACATATTCGTAATAATCAGTCTTTAAGTGCTCTGATACCTGTCGTGCATGCTTCCGTTCATCATAAGTTTTTGAGTCAAACCCTATCGTGAATGTCTTGAAATTTTCTGCATGATGCTTAGAACCTAATGCTGTTATTATAGAAGAATCGACACCCCCCGATAAGAAGCTACCGACTTCAACATCACTAACCAATCGACGTTTTACGGATTCATCCAGGACATTTCTCAGTTCTTCAACAGCGCTCTTCTTAGACCCTTGGTATTGTCCAATAGTAAGCCTCCAATAGGGCTCTTCTTTGGCTTTAGCACCAGGAGTCCATCGTAAAATATGCCCAGGCTTTACTTCCCTTACCTGTTCGTAAGCAGTGAATCCAGGTAAATAGAATCCGTACCGAAAGTAATCTGCGGTGCTATCTAAGTCTTCTGTCCATTTATCATCAGATAATGCTGACAGAGCAGGTAATTCTGAGCAACAAGAAAAAGTATCGCTCGTCTTCTGATAAAATAGGGGCTTCTTTCCCATTCTATCGCGCCCAAGAGTTAATACTTCCTCTTGCTCATCCCAGAAAACAAAGCCCCACATGCCTTCCAACTGCTCAAGAAATTTCACACCGTACAATACCAGTCCTGCAAGCAGGACCTCTGTATCGCCATTGGTATTGAACGACCAAGAGTGTACAAGTTTTTCTCTTACTTGCTTATAGTTGTAAATTTCACCATTAAATGCCAGCGAATAACGACCACAAGGGCTAAGCATTGGCTGCTGACTAGCTTCCAAATCAATAATTGATAGGCGAGTATGTCCGATAAAACCACTTGCTAGGGGTTTGTAGCAGCTTGAGTCAGGCCCTCGGTGAGCAAGTTTTTCAAGTGATTTCTCAATTTTTGACTGCAGAAAGTGCTTATCGGCACGTCTATTCCATATGAAGCTTACTCCACACATTTTGCTTGCTCCACACAAGAAGTCAGTAGTTTATGATACTTATCCCCCGTCGACTCCCAACTCAAGCTATTTACCACAATGGACCTTCGTGCAGAACGGGAAAGTCGCTCTCTTAATGATTTCGACTTTGTTAATTCTATTATTTTTTCTGCCAAATCATGAGGAGACCCAGTTTCGAAAAGGTAACCATTTTCATTATGCGTAATTAACTCCCTGTTGGCATTTATCTGACTGGCAACAATAGGTAACCCCGCAGCCATTGCCTCAAGTAGTACATTTGCCCTTCCCTCTGAATAGCTAGCAAAAACAAAAATGTTCGAGTTACCTAAATAACTTGGAATTTGATCATGAGGAATAGAGCCAATAAAGTTAACACATTCAGATAACCGAAGAGCATTAGTTAATTCAACTAAGCTCTTCTTTTCTGGGCCGCCTCCAATGATATTAAAAACAAAAGGCACCCCTCGTTTACGAAGAACAGCGCAAGCCTCTAATATATCTTGAACGCCTTTCTTTGGATTCAAATTGCCAACAGTGGTTAATACAAATAAAGAAGGGTTGTCCGAAACCTTAATATGGAGATACTCGCTATCTACTCCATTGGGAATCACTATAAACTTGTGTCGGTACTTTGGGTAATTAGCTGATATTACTTTATAAAAGCTATCACTCACACAGACTACTTTAGTGCTCAACTTAATCGCTAATAGAAGAGTCAGGTTCTTTTCACGCTTAGATTGACTGGGGTTCACATCACTTCCACGTAAAATAGTTATCACTGGCACAGAGAATAATTTAGCTGCTAAACCAGCGAGCACCCCATTAATTGACCAATTTGCTACTACCGCATCTTTATTTCGACAATGAACAATACACTGATAAAACATACTAAAAATAAGGGCCGGCAACAACAACCAAGCAAAGGCGTTACTTTTTAAAGCCACCGGTATTCCTCCAGGACTATGAGCTAGCCGCTGCATACGTTGTGGCGCGTACAGAGCAGGTTTTATGTTGCTATCAACTACTTCATTGTCATCCCCTGGAGTGACGACAGTTAGGTGGGCAAATTCATTGATTTGATCAGCCAGTTTTTTAACAAAAATACCGCTAACTGAACCATTTCTTAGTGGGTAAGATGTTGTTACCAATAATATTTCCATTTTAATCTTTTACTTTTTTGGAGAATTCCTCAGGTTACTTTCACGCATTTCTGCGCCATCTGTACGTTGGTACATCAGTACACAAACTTGTTCAGAAACAATACCTATGAGAAAAACTAAAACTGATGTAACAAATAATAATGCTGACATGTTTGTAAATGCCCCTGAACTTACATAAGTATAAGCGTAGCGAACTAAACCTAAGCCAAAAAAAGCAAAGCTTATAGGGGCAAATAACTTTAAAGGTGAGTATAAACTAGCTACTTTAAAAATTATTAGTAAAAATCTAACACCATCTTTAAGGTAATTAATATGACTATCCCCCACTCTTTTTAGAGCTTTTATTGGAATATAAGCAACAGAAAATCCAGCTCTAAAAAAAGCCATTGTTGATGTTGTTGGGTAAGAAAAACCATTAGGTAAAAGATATAAAAATTTTCTAAATTTTTCAGCACGTACCGCACGAAACCCCGAAGTTAAATCTTCAACTTTATGATCTACCATCCAGCTGGATAATTTATTATAAATGGTATTAGCCAATAACCTTGCTTTACTGGCTTGAGACGATGAGTCCCGAGCACCAACGACTAAATCATAGCCTTCATCTATTTTCGCAAGCAAACGGTTAATATCCTCGGGTTGATGCTGCCCATCGGCATCCATAAATACAAGAACATCGCCCGTCGCAGCTCTGGCTCCTGACTTGATAGCCGCTCCATTCCCTTTAGAGTATGGATGATTGATTACCTTAGCCCAAGGCTCAGCTATTTCTTTTGTTCTATCTGTTGAGCCGTCATTTACTACAATAATTTCGGCCTTTGGATAAAGCTCTTTTAAAATAGATAATTTACCAATCCCTTTCTCTTCATTTTTAGCGGGAATAATAATTGATATTGTTGCCATATTTTCCATTCTTGATATTAATTAGAAGTTTGAATTAATGCGTTTTGATACACGATAGAAAGTTTTTCAAAACGCATAGTAGCAATATTCGGCTGTCTTTTTTTCTGTATCAGCTCTCGCCCTCGATCAATATAAAGTTTAGCATCACTATATAAAGAATTCACAAGCATTGTATTTATTTGCATGTTTATAATCTGTAAATTTGGATACAGTTTATAAGTTTTTTCAAGCGCATTCAGATACCCTATAAAATTTCCATTCATCAAATATAAACGTGATATTTGATAATTTAAATTATATTTAACTGCACGGCCAACCAGTTCTTTTGAATTTACAATGGACGTTAATAACTCAATCAAATCTCTCGAAGAATAGCCAGAGCATGCATTTAATTTTAAAATATCAACCATTAGTCCAGTAGCATCCGAAAGCCCTAAACTATAATGTTTAGCACCATAAATACCTTGGGCTAACTCATCAAAGCCTTTCTCACCCAATGAACCACTTTTTATACACCGATGAGCAGCTAACTGGAAATGGGTAGCTCCATCCAAGGAATCAATTTGAAGTGATTTTTCTATTGCAAGTATTGCTTTGTCATAATCCCCAACACTTCCCCAATATCTTGCTAACAAAACTTGAGATCGTACAGACTCTTGATTCTCCATAGCCCATGATTGAGCCATTCTATTTAACCCTCCCCATGTGTAGGCATTATAGGCACCTAAAAGTAACACGAGTGCACAATATAGAACCATAAAAGGTTTAAACTTTTCATTTATTTTTACAAAACTATAACCTACAGCGATTGCAATCCCAACGGATGGAAGATAATTTCGATGTTCAAAATAAAGCTCCAAGTTAAGAAACGTAGATTCAATAAAATGTCCCACTAGAAAAAAAAGTCCAGCAAAAGAAAGAACTTTCCATTGTTTTCTTTTCAAAAACAAACATGCTGTAGATAAAAACAAAACGATAAGAGAAACGATAGTTCCAATAGGTTTCCATAAAGACTTTGAAACAACGTAGTCATCATGAAACAAACCAGAGCCACTTAAACGAGGGATAAATATTTGAGTTAGATAATCCATTAAAATTCTAGATTCAGTCAGCACCCTTTCATACATATTAAAATCTCGATTATGGAAATCAGGGTTAGTTTTAAATAAAACCCAATAAGCAAAAGCTAACACAACAATTAAGGATGGCAGATAAATCATCAAAATATTAACAATTCGAGATATTGGTTCATTATTATTCGAGCCACTCAAAAAGTCAGTTTTAGAAAAAATAGTCACCTGAATAACCAATAGCAAAACTGGCAAAATTACCCCAGCCTCTTTTGAGAAAAGAGACAGAACACCTAACAAACCAATAAATAAAACTAAACCAATAGACTTAGCGGTTAACGGCCCCTTTAAGAAGCGCCTGTAATTTAAAAAAACAAATATCGCTGACAAAGCAAAAAATGTCATTAACAACGTCATCCGTTGAATCACAAAAAACACAGCTGATTGGTTGATAGGATGAACACCCCAAAACAGCATAGCAAAAAGACCAGCGATTGTTGCCTGTGATTTATTTAGCCCAACATGAACAAAAATAAGCTTAGCAATAACATAAACAAGTAAAGAGTTTAGTAAGTGTATTAATAAATTAACGCATTTGAATATTAACGGTTCATTTGGAAATACTCCTTCAGGCCATAAAAATGTTACAAGAGCTACTGGTCGTCCTGTCGGCCCTGCTCTTCCCTCTAGTACAAAATCAGTTGCCGATTTGACACCCTGTTCAACGCTCTTAAGGTCGGCAAGGTTAGAAAAGTCATCAAATAGAAATGGGCCACTTACAGCAGAAAAATTAACTATAAAAATAAGTAGGAGGCATATTGGCCAGCGAAATAGACAGGAAACAAAATTCAAAGAAAATACCATTTATTTAGTGAATTAATTAAGTGTATGTTTAGAAATAAAAAAGGCCACTAATTAGTGGCCTTTAAAAACTCTAATTATCTACCTGGTTTATGGAACACCAGTACAACCCGATGGAGTCAATCTATCTTGAATAGTCGTAGCACACGTCCATATACCATCCGAATCTCTAGCAAATGTTATAGTTTGATTAATCAGACCTGAATTAAGTTGATCTGCTCTTAGCTGAAACACAAATTCTCCATCACCATTTGTATTTCCTCCTTCCGTTCCTGTCATTGAAAAGATAGAAGAAGCACGATCAATATCTATCAACTGAGTCAAAGATGCATCAACAGGGAATCGTCCATTTGTTGCTACAAATTCTTCAATTGGCGTTTTAGCAGCACCACCAAACGAAATTGGCTCAGCCATTTGCGCACGTCCGATATAGTCTTGGTATGCAGGTATCGCGACTGCTGCCAGAATGCCGATAATCGCAACAACGATCATTAATTCTATTAAGGTAAAGCCTGATTGCTTAGTTTTCATATTCTTCATTGGTAATTCTCCAGTTTAAAAAAAGTATGACCGCTTCGTCTATCACTAGTAAGCGTGTCTGACTTAAACAATAGCAGAGCTTATGCCATGTGCAATTTATTTTTTTAATTAGTTTATTTTTCAGCGCTTTAGCATTACTACCTAATATCATTTATAGTATTACCTAAATAGCTTATTTAATCATTTAAAGTCATAAACTGACATTTTTTGTCACATACATACACGAATACGTTAAGACTTTAAAATTCTAGAACTTACACTACACTCTTTATATTAACTAAATATAGAGTTGCAGCTTTATACATAACAATTTCTATATATAAAGCTATACACACTAAATAGTCACTAAACTAAAAGACATTCAATGGCATCACAAGACAACATTACATTAACAGGGTTAGCACGTAAGTTTGTGCAAGATCAGCTGTTAGATGAAGGTACCGCGAAGACAGCACAAGCGCACGCGCAAGATAATCGTATCTCACTCATTACCCACCTTGTATCAAACAGCATTGCAAAAGCTCAAGACCTAGCTTTTTCAGCGGCGCAAGAATTTGGCATGCCAGTTATGGATCTCAGCGCTTTCATGCCCGAATCATTCCCTGACAAGCTAGTGGATGAAAAACTAATCCGCAAACATCACGCGCTTCCATTATTCGTTCGTGGAAACCGCCTATTTATAGCCGTATCTGACCCGACTAACATTTTAGCTCAGGATGAAATCAAGTTTCATACAGGCTTAAGTGTCGATGCAGTATTAGTTGAGGACGATAAACTAAGAGCCTCTATTGATAAGTATCTCGAAGCACAAGATACCACCATGGGAGATTTAGACGACTCAGACCTTGACGACTTGGATGTTGAGAACCCTGATGAAAAAGACAATGACACAGCAGCGAATGAAATAGACGATGCGCCGATCGTTAAATATGTAAATAAAATGTTGCTTGATGCTATTAAAGGTGGTGCTTCAGATTTACACTTCGAACCTTATGAGAAAACCTATCGAGTTCGATATCGTACCGACGGTATTTTGCACGAAGTTTCCAAACCTTCCGTCAAACTTGCACCTAAAATCTCAGCTCGTTTAAAGGTTATGTCTCAATTAGACATCTCTGAGCGACGAGTTCCACAAGATGGTCGAATTAAACTTAAATTATCTAAGACTAAATCGATTGATTTTCGCGTAAACACCCTTCCAACACTTTGGGGGGAAAAGATTGTTTTACGTATTCTTGACCCAAGCAGTGCAAAGATGGGTATTGATGCACTGGGTTATGAAGAAGTACAAAAAGAAATGTACCTTGAAGCACTACACCAACCTCAAGGGATGATTCTAGTCACGGGTCCAACAGGTAGTGGTAAAACTGTATCCCTATATACAGGTTTAAATATACTAAACACACCCGAAACCAACATATCAACCGCTGAAGATCCCGTTGAAATAAACCTAGAAGGCATTAATCAAGTTAACGTAAGCGCAAAAGTCGGCTTAGGCTTTCCTGAAGCTCTACGCTCATTTTTACGCCAAGACCCTGATGTCATCATGGTTGGGGAAATACGAGATTTAGAAACAGCTTCTATTGCGATAAAAGCTGCGCAAACAGGTCACATGGTACTTTCTACACTTCACACTAATAGTGCACCAGAAACCTTGACCCGTATGATGAATATGGGCGTTCCAGCATTTAATATAGCCACATCGGTTAGTTTGATTATTGCCCAGCGACTAGCTAGACGCTTATGTAGTAACTGTAAAGAGCCCGCAAACATCCCAAATGACACTTTACTAAAAGAAGGGTTTACGCAAGCACAAGTTGATGAAGGCATTACAATTTATAAACCTAAAGGTTGTGAAAAATGTTCAAAGGGCTATAAAGGTAGAGTGGGTATTTATGAAGTTGTAAAAATCACCCCTACAATTTCACAATTGATAATGAATGAAGCAACGTCATTAGATATTGCCAAACAAGCAGATGAGGAAGGCTTCAATAATTTAAGAAAGTCTGCATTATTAAAAGCTATTCAAGGTGTCACTAGTCTTGAAGAAGTTGAACGAGTTACCAAGGATTAATCATGGCAGCAAAAGAAGAAAAGTTATCCTCTTTCGTATGGGAAGGGTCGGATAGAAAAGGTAACAAAACAAAAGGGTCAATGAGTGGCAAAAATGCAGCGCTCGTGAAAGCTCAACTTCGAAAACAAGGTGTAACCCCCACAAAAGTTAAGAAACAAGCCGCGGCAATGGGCGCAGCAAAGAAAAAGAAAATAACACCATTTGATATTGCCTTATTCACTCGCCAAATGGCGACAATGATGAAGGCTGGCGTACCTTTGGTGCAATCATTTGAAATTGTAGCCGATGGACTTGAAAACCCTAGCTTAAGGGACTTAGTGCTAGACATTAAAGCCGATGTCGCCGCAGGTAATAATTTTGCAGGCGCACTTCGAAACCACCCTAAACACTTTGATGACCTATTTTGTAATTTGGTAGATTCAGGTGAGCAATCGGGGGCATTAGAAACAATGCTTGACCGCGTTGCGACCTACCTCGAAAAATCAGAAACTTTAAAGAAAAAAGTTAAAAAAGCAATGACCTACCCTATCGCCGTATTAGTAGTCGCCATGGTGGTCACCGGGATTCTACTGATTAAAGTAGTGCCTGAGTTCGAGCAACTCTTTGCTGGTTTTGGTGCTGAACTACCTGCTTTTACACAATTTGTGATTGGAATTTCCGAATGGATGCAAGAATGGTGGTTTATTTGTTTAGCCGTAATAGCCGCAACAATTTATGCATTTAAAGAAGCTAAACGCAGATCCCCCAAATTTGACGATAAAGTTGATGCCTACCTGCTTAAGATGCCAATTGTAGGTAATATCCTTGAAAAATCTGCTATTGCTCGATTTGGCCGAGTACTCTCCACGACCTTTGCCGCAGGTGTACCGCTTGTAGATGCTTTAAACTCTGTCGCGGGCGCAACTGGTAATGCTGTATTTAGAGATGCAGTACACAAAATACGCGATGATGTCTCATCAGGCACACAGCTTCAGTTTTCAATGAAGCAGACAGGAGTTTTTCCTGCAATGGCAGTACAAATGGTCGCCATCGGAGAAGAATCGGGTGCGCTTGATACCATGCTCGATAAGGTCGCTAACTACTTTGAAGAAGAGGTTGATAACTTGGTTGACAATTTAACAGCCTTGATGGAACCTATGATCATGTCTGTTTTAGGCGTATTAGTTGGCGGATTAATTATTGCGATGTATTTACCGATCTTCCAAATGGGTCAAGCAGTAGGATAATTTACAATACAGTTATACTACATAGATATACTACACAGCCTGCTATTGCAGGTTTTTCTATTTCTTCACCCTAGACTCAGATAGAGACTTCGATATACATGGCTAATTTTGATATCCTTTTAAACACTCCCGCTTACCTTTACACCTGCACAATTATTTTAGGTTTACTCATTGGTAGCTTTTTAAACGTTGTTATTTTTCGCCTTCCAAAAATGCTTGAACAAGACTGGAAACAGCAATGTGCCGTTTTGTTGGAGCAGGATCAGCTTGAGAAAGAATTTGCGAAAGAAGAAAAAGTTACACTGTCAAAACCTAACTCAACCTGCCCCAAGTGCCAGCATAAAATAAAACCCTGGGAAAACATCCCAGTTTTGAGCTTTTTATTTTTGGGTGGTAAATGCAGCCAATGTAAAAACAAAATTTCGATTCGCTACCCCCTCGTAGAAGTTGCTACATCGATATTATCCCTAGTGGTTATTATGACCTTTGGTGCGACCTATGCGGGCCTAGCGGCATTATTTTTTACTTGGACACTTGTTGCGTTAACAATGATTGATGCAGACACTCAGTTATTGCCCGATAACATGACATTGCCTCTTCTATGGGCCGGCCTAATTTTAAACTCATTCAATCTCTTTACAACGCTTGAAGCATCTTTATGGGGTGCTGTATTCGGTTATCTTTCCCTTTGGTTTGTTTACCAACTGTTCAAACAGATAACCGGTAAGGAAGGCATGGGCTATGGTGATTTCAAATTACTAGGCGCGTTAGGTGCATGGTTAGGTTGGCAACAACTACCCATCATTATATTATTATCTTCTGTGGTCGGGGCTGTCATCGGCATCTCCCTAATATTAATTAAGGGTCGCGATAAAAGCATTCCAATACCCTTTGGGCCTTATTTAGCCATTGCTGGTTGGATATCGTTAATTTGGGGAGAGGATTTATTTCGCTTTTGGATGCGTACAGTTTGATATAACGCTAGAGTAAATTTAGAGATAAATTAAATATAGTCATTTGGAAAAAGTATGTGGACAGTTGGCCTAACGGGTGGGATTGGTAGTGGTAAATCTGCCGCCTCAGCATTATTTGAACAATTTGGTATCTGTGTGGTTGATGCCGATGTTGTAGCACGTGAAGTAGTTGAGCCTGGAACACCCGCTTTAGGTAAAATAGCTGAACATTTTGGCCAAGATATTTTAAATAACAATGAAAGGTTAGATCGGGCCAAATTAAGAGCCATTATTTTCTCGAAGCTTGATGAAAAAAAATGGCTTGAGAGTTTATTACACCCCCTTATTCGGGATGAAATCAAAAAGCAGTTGAACAGTGCCTACTCCCCCTATGCAATACTTGTTTCACCCTTATTATTTGAAACAGACCAGCACCAGCTTGTGAATCGAACCTTGTTAATTGACCTGTCTGAAGACCTCCAAAGAACCCGAGCAGCAGAAAGAGACAATTCAAATACTGAGCAAATTCAAAAAATCATTGATAATCAGCTTTCTAGGGAATGTAAAATTGATAAAGCAGATGATATTATCTCTAATATGCATGACTTTGCGTATTTACGAGAAGAAGTCGAACGGCAGCATTTACATTATCTGGAATTAGCACATGAGCAATAAGAAACAAGTCACATCACCTGTAAAAGTTAACTGCCCTACCTGTAAAATGGAAGTTGAATGGAATAGTAAATCTGAATTCCGCCCTTTTTGTAGTGACCGCTGCCAGAAAATTGATCTAGGGGCTTGGGCGAGCGAAGAATATAGTATTGCTGCTGAACCTACAGAAGAATGGAGTGGAGACAATACCTTTTCATCAGAGTCTAGTGGGCACACATTACAATGAAAATTCAAAAATTTGTTGATAATGAGCGTCTAAAATGACCGATTGTATTTTTTGTAAAATTATTGCTGGTGACGCACCCGCAAGCATCGTTTATGAAGATGATTATTTTATCGCGTTTATGGATGCCTATCCGCTCACCGAAGGTCACTGTTTGGTTGTCCCTAAGTCTCATGCTGTTCGCTTGGATGACCTTAAGGCTAAGCAACGCGCCAAGCTATTTAATATTGGGTATAAAATTGTCGAAGCACAAAAAAAAGTAGGTTTAGGTATTAAAGGGACGAACATTCTAATAAATGATGGCAAAGCGGCTAATCAAACAATCCCTCACCTGCATTTGCACCTGATACCCCGATCTTCAGGTGACTGGCTGAAATCTATCCCTAAAGTAATATTACATATTACTGGGCTATTTGGGCTCAAAACGGCTTCCAATATACTTAATAAACAAGCTAGCAGTATTGCTGAGCACATGAATTAATTTGAATACTTTTGAAATTAATCCTATTGGTATTCTTCATTCACCATTCAAAGAAAAATTTGGTATTCCACGCCAAGCGGGTTTAATTCAGTCTGCTCATGCACATATAGAATTTTTCTCTCCCTACAATGACGCCAATGCTTTTAAAGGTTTAGATACTTTTTCACATATCTGGATTACATTTGGTTTTCATCAAAACAATGTTGATAAATGGCGCCCTCTTATTCGCCCTCCTAGACTAGGTGGAAATGCGAAAATTGGTGTATTTGCAAGCCGATCGTCATTTCGACCTAACGGCTTAGGTATGTCTGTGGTGAAGCTGATAAATATTGAGACAGCAAATAATACAACAAGCTTAAAGGTTGATTGTCCGGATATATTAGATGGTTCACCGATCTTTGACGTTAAACCTTATATCCAATATTCCGACTCAATTGAAAATGCTCGATGTGGTTTTGCTCAAGATACTCCTGTAGCAAAATTGTCAGTAAAGTTTACTGCACAAAGCATAATAGACTTAGAGTACTTAAAATCAGAATATGGCGAAGAAATAGGATGCCTGATAAAAGAAACCTTATCTTTCGATCCCAGGCCTGCCTATCATCAAGCACAAAAAGATAATAGTCGAGAGTATGGCATACGCCTTTATGACTTAAATGTACGCTGGAAAGCTACGATTGATTGCGCCGAAGTACTTTCTATTCAAAAAATTACCGATATAGACAGTTAAAAAATCGCAGTTTCAGGTAGTAAATAACTCCAGCTTAATTAATGCGTGCAAGTACATCCTTTCTTGAATCACTTAACGATTTTTTATCTATATGATTAAACCCTGCTAGCGGCTTAACTAAGTTAAAAAGCTTCTTATCGGCATAAGCAAAAACATCCAAAACACTTAAAGGGTGCTTCTGAGCCAATGACTCAATAATCTGCTTAGCTTGCTTTTTAGGTAAGGCAAGCAACAGCTCTGCAGCAAATTGACTATTTAAATACAATGATGTCTCGCCTACATAATCGACTGATAAACCACCTGCGATTGCAACAGCTTGCTTAAGTGATAGTTTTTCGGTAATTCGCGCTGCGATTGGTGCCTCTATATATTTATTAGTAATCGCGATAAGTAGAAAGTTTGGAATATATTTAAACGTATGCGTCATTGCGTCAAACAATTTATCTAAGCCTGCTCTCTCCTTAGTAATAACTGAAGATACCCAAGTATGAATTTTTTCAGTATCACTGGCGTTTAAATGATTAAAAAATTCAGGTAATGCTTCGCCCGTCAATTGTTCTAAAAATTCTATATGCTGTTCTTTTTCTTTTTGCATCACAATTCCTTATTAGAAGCTTATTTAATTGCTCCCTTTTTTAACCGTGCATGGACATTATATTTATGGTTCCATAACCATTAAAGGAACAAAAGCAACAATTAACAGCGTCGTCCCCATTACTAACAATGGCAACAATATACGTTCATGTCGATAATAAAAGGTATCGCCTTCTTTCAACGCTAACGCTACCTCGTCATCCCCCACCACTTGCCGAGTGAGTAGATGATTCAAAGATACGGGTGGGCTTAGATAGCCTAATTCAAACGCCATTAAACAAGTCATCCAAAAATGTATAGGATTAATCCCCTGACTGTAGGCAACAGGCGCTATCGTACCGGTTACTAATATCAAAGCACCAAAAGGATCCATGATCATGCCGATCCCAACCAGAAAAATAACCAAAAAAGCCATCGCAGCATAGATTGATGTAAAGCCTTCAGGAATCAGTAAAACACCACCTCCACGCTCAATAATGCCACCAACCGTAAATGAGCAAGCCATTAACATCAAAATAGCGCCTATTTGTAGCGCAGAGTTATCTACCGCTGACGAAAATGCAGTGGAAACCGTAGGACTAGCTCCCGCTGTTTTATTACGCTCATGAAAATCTTTACTAAAACGTCGCTCAAAAATAACAATCGCGATAATGATAATAGGCAAAATTGTGGGCGCAGAGAATTCATCTAAATAGGCATTTAGCCCATAAGCATAAAAGACAAGAATACCCACTAAGATCAATACATAAGGAATCAGAGGCCCTAACATCCTTAAGGAGGGTAGTAGCGCCTCTTTAGCGGGCGTTAGTTTCATAGGGTCTTTTCTCGTGATCATTGCAAAAACAGCAAATACCACCATACTCAAAATAAATACGCGAAAACCCCAATGAAACAGTTCATCCGTCACAACCTCTTTGTTCAAAATAGCAATACCAACAACCAATAGACACGGCCTTAAAACCACACCTGAGCCGGTCATTGCGGTAACTGCTAACGACAGTTGTCGTCGAGTACCGACTCGACGCATCTCTTGGTAAACAACAGCCCCCATCGCAATAATGATAATACCTGACGCCCCGGTATAAGCCGTAGGAAACGCCATCACACCAATGGCAACAAACGCCAGCATTTCAGGCGGCATATGCCAGGGCTTAAATACGTCAAATAGTTTGGCACCAAATAGAGTTTCTTTTAAAAGCATACCCACTAAAATATACAAGCCAATAGCTAAGTGTAGATTGGTCAATTGAAAAACTTGGGTGAAATAAATAGAGATACCGGGAAGATGTGACTCTGTAACAAAGAAATGAAAAGCAGCAGCAAGCAACATGAAGGTATGAATAGGAACGGTCAATAGAGCGGTTAATAGACCCCCCTCCTTTTTCAACCCATCTTCAGGATTTTTCATCTGATACAAATTAAGCATACACAAGGCAATACAACCCAGCATTAATATGATCATCAACTCTGGTTTAGCCACCTCTGTACCTGAAGCATAGGACCCCTGATAAAATGCGTACGTAGAAAAACCTAAACTGGCATTCGCAACAAGTTGAGCAGTATTGGAAACATAATGGTCCAGCCGAGAATGTATCGATTTAAAAGCAATATGCCCACGCTTCCATGTCGTAACAATCGCTGCGAGCACTAACAATAAAATCAGGCTTAACTTTTGCTGCTCTATTGCAAATAAGCTAATACTTGCCAATGAGTGCTCTACCGTTCTAAATATATCTACAAATATGGACATATTTTTTAAGTAAATAGCTTTTGCATTATGCTGGTCAGTACAAATATCAAGTTGGTTTAATAATGATTTTTTGGCAGAGCCACGATCAAACTCAGATTCAAATAAGTCAAAGTCTGCATTTTCGAGTTCATGCTCTTGGGCTAGCTCATCCAATCTCACGTCAATATTAATATTTAGTTTACAATCAGCCAGAGGTTCATCACCCCGTAGAACAAAATAATCATCCCAAACATCTGCACCTATACTTAGCATTTTGGAGTGCAGGCTTTCACTAGTGCCAGCTATAATTGTTGCAAATAGAATACACAGAATAGCCAATGACAATATTTTTTGTACGGATTTTTTGATAGGGGATGTTGTATCTACAGAATTTTCAGATAACGGCTGCACTTCACTCATATTTCACCCTGAAACAGGGCGTGTTATTCACCCCCATTATTATTTTAATTTAACTATTCTCTCTTCCCTGACGAGTACTTCCACTGCAGTAAAAGCAAGCGCTAAGGAAGTCATCAGACTATCATTCATATCTCGACAGTTATATCGATGAACGATCAAAATGTGAATAAAGATCTTTTAGGCTTTGTGAGCTTGCTCCAAGTATTCATGACTTTGCATTTCTAATAGCCGGCTCTCAGTTCGATCAAATTCAAATGAAAGTTTACCGCCTTGATAAAGTTCATGTATAGGCGCTTCAGCAGAGATAATGACTTTTACACTGCGATCATAAAACTCATCGACAAGGTTGATAAAACGTCTTGCTTGATCATCCGTATCGACATTCATTTGAGGTATATCACTAATAATGACAGCATGAAACTCTCTTGCTAACTCAATATAATCATTCTGGCTTCTTGGTCCGTCACATAGTTCTTTAAAATCAAACCAGACAATATCATCAGCATGCCTATGTGCTTTCATAACTCGGCCATTTATATCGAGCTCTAGGTCATGACTTCCAGCCTCAACAGCCAATTGTTTAAAGTATTTTTCTAAATTCAAACTTGCAGTTTCATCTAAGGGTGAGTGAAACAACTCAGCCTGTTCAAGTGTTCGCAAGCGATAATCTTTTCCGCCATCAACATTAACGACTTGCGTATGCAGCTTAACTAATTCAATCGCAGGTAAGAATCTAACTCGTTGAAGACCATCTTTATACAATCCATCAGGAATAATGTTCGATGTACAAACTAGTGATACTCCATGCTTAAATAGTTCTTCCATTAGTTTTGCCAAAATCATAGCGTCGCCAATATCAGAAACAAAAAACTCATCAAAACAAATTATTCGCGCTTCTGAACTCAATTTTTCAGCGACTACAACTAATGGATCGCTTTGGTTTTCTAAGACTGTAAGCTCTTTATGAACACGCTGCATAAATCGATGAAAATGAATCCGCATTTTTTGTTCAAAGGGCAAGCTCTCATAAAAATTATCCATTAGATAAGTTTTACCACGTCCAACGCCACCCCAGAAGTATAAGCCCTTCACTGGCAGAGGTTTTTTCTTATTAAATTTACTAAACCAACCTGATGCTTTAGCCTCACGTTCTTTTTGATCAACAATTAAACGTTCATACAAATTTTGTAGTTTGTCGACTGCCATTTTTTGAGCAGCATCCTCCACAAAATTCTCTTTCTCCAAGTCTTGAAGATATCTCTGAAGTGGTGATAAGGGCAAAGAAGATGGCATAAAGTCAAACCTTAAAGCGTTTTCAAAAGTAAGGGTAAATTAAAAGAACGCTATTTTGCCGTGTAAGCGATAGAAAGGCCAATTTTAACGATAAAAATCTCTCAGCTATTGTCATATCCCTTAAGAGGTTTTAGTATATTTTTCTAATAGTGACTTGCTTTAGACTAACCGATCATTACGATCATATTTTAATACAACTGTTTTAGAGAAGAGAATAACTGTGAGCGAATTAATGATTCAGATATTATCGGGTGTAGGTTTATTTTTTCTTGGCATTATGGTCGGCGCTGTATTTCATCGATCATTCCAAGGCGAAACCAGTAAAAATAAACGTCTTGAGCAAAAGTTAGCTGAATTGCAAGACACTTACTCACGCTACCAAGCTGAAGTAAGCGAGCACTTCATGGACACCGCAAAGGCAGTTCAAACACTGAATAAGAGTTACCGTGATGTGCACTCACAACTAGCTAAAGGTGCCAGCAAACTCTGTAACGACGATCATTCAGATGACTTTCTTTCAATTAACTTTACCCCAAACAACCCTGACAGCGCGAATACACAAACTACAAGCAGCCATCACTACGCGCCCCCTATGGATTATGCACCAAAGGACACACCGGATGCCGAAGGCACACTCTCGGAACACTACGGGCTGAAAGATAGTGACATACCTGAAAATAACTCAAATAGTGAGCAAGCTTCACAAGAAATGCAGCAAGAAAACATAGAAAAGGACCACGAGCATGAGCCTTTACAGCAAGCTAAACAAGCCGATAAACAGACTGGAGCAAGCTAAAATAAACGAATAAGGTGAACGATTATCGAAATATTAAATGATCAAACTGGATTATCTATATCGATGAATTGGAATTCAATATCAAACTTAGCTGCTAATTTATGGCCTAATGCCTGAACGCCATAACGTTCTGTCGCATGATGTCCTGCAGAAAAATAATGGACACCAGTTTCACGAGCAATATGAACAGTAGGTTCTGAAATTTCACCACTCAAAAAAGCATCAACACCTAAATCAACCGCTTTATCAATCATACCTTGGGCTGCCCCTGTACACCATGCAACCCGTTGAATCAGCTCCTTTTCATCACCAACATGCATACACTCACGACTCAAAACCCGACTCACAACAGCCCGAAAGTCTGCTGCACTCATCGGTTCAGACAGCTCACCAACCAAACCAATACTTTTAGTCGCTAAAGGCTCTAATGGGCCTGTAATAGAGATATTTAATATTTGTGCGAGCTGAGTATTGTTTCCGACTTCAGGATGGACATCCAAAGGAAGGTGATACGCGATTAAGCTAATATCATTTTCAAGCAATGCTTTAAGCCTATTACGCTTTATACCGGTAATTTCAGCCCGCTCCCCCTTCCAAAAAAAGCCATGATGCACAAGTATTGCGTCAACACTTTGACATATAGCTTCATCAATTAAAGCCTGAGAGGCTGTTACACCACCCAAGACTTTAGTGACCTCACTTCGACCTTCAACCTGTAAACCGTTTGGGCAATAATCCTTAACTTTTCCAATTTCTAGGTATTCATCTAGATAGTTTACTAAGGTTTTTAAATTTTCGCTCATTGAATCATCCTAAGTAAATTGGTCAGATAAATTATCCGAAATAGCTAAGAGCGCTTAATCCGGTATTCAGCAGATCTCGCATGTGCAGTTAAACCTTCACCTCTTGCAAGCGTCGATGCAACCTTACCCATCTCACTCGCCCCCTGTTCAGAAAAATATAAGATAGATGAACGCTTCTGAAAATCATACACACCTAAAGGAGAAGAAAATCTCGCTGTACCTGATGTAGGTAAAACATGATTCGGGCCAGCACAATAATCACCTAATGCTTCTGCGGTATACCTTCCCATAAATATTGCACCCGCATGTGTTATTTTTTCTAACAATGCCTCAGGGTTCTCAATCGATAGTTCTAAATGTTCAGGTGCAATTAAGTTACTCACGCGAGCGGCATCATCCAGATCTTTTACTTCTATCATAGCTGCGCGCGAGACCAAAGATGCTCGAATAATATCTTCTCTTTCCATCGTAGGTAATAGCTTTTCTATACTATTTTCAACTTGCGCTAAGAAGTTTTTATCAGGAGATATGAGAATTGCTTGAGCATTTTCATCATGCTCTGCTTGAGAAAATAAATCCATCGCAATCCAGTCTGGGTTTGTTTTTCCATCACAAACCACCAATATTTCGGAAGGACCCGCGATCATATCAATCCCAACCGTACCAAATACCTCACGTTTAGCCGTTGCAACATAAATATTGCCAGGCCCAACAATTTTATCAACGCTCGGGATCGTATTCGTACCATACGCTAACGCAGCGACAGCTTGTGCCCCACCAACAGTAAAAACTCGGTCAACGCCTACAATGGCAGCCGCAGCAAAAACAAGTTCATTTACCTCACCTCTAGGCGTCGGTACAACCATCACAACTTCTTTAACGCCTGCAACTTTAGCAGGAATAGCATTCATAAGGACCGAAGAAGGATAAGAAGCCTTTCCCCCTGGAACGTACAAGCCAGCACGTTCAATAGGCTGAATTCGTTGCCCTAAAACAGTACCGTTATCCTCTTTAAAATCCCAAGAATCCTGCTTTTGACGCTGGTGATAATCAAAGACACGTTGTGCTGATACCTCTAATGCAATGCGTTCATCGTCCGTCAAACTTTCTAACGCTTGCTGCAGCCTTGCTTGAGGCACCTCTAGTTCTGTAGCAGAGTCTGCTTTCAAACCATCGAATCGTTGAGTATATTTAACAAGCGCGGCATCTCCTTGATCTTTTATATCTTGAAGAATCGTTTTAACCGTTAAATGCACTTCAGCATCCAACTGGTCATCCCAAGCCACAAGTTTTTTTAGATCCTGGTCGAAGCCTACATCCAAACTACATAAGCGCTTAATAGCTACCATTTTATATACCCTAAAATTTCTCTACGTTCTAAGCCAAAATTTGCGTTTCTGTGACAACTAAATACTACTTATTGAACAGCCGTCGCTAGCTGATCAATAATAGGCTGAATTTCAGCATGCTTTATTTTCATTGAAGCACGGTTAACTACCAAACGCGTACTAATATCAGCATGAATCATTTCACGAGGCTCAAGTCCGTTAGCCTTTAATGTATTGCCTGTATCGACGATATCAACAATTTCATCAGCCAAACCTAATAACGGTGCCAACTCCATCGCTCCGTATAATTTAATGATATCTGTTTGAATACCTTGGCTCGCATAATAAGTTTTAGCCAGGTTTACAAACTTGGTCGCTACTTTTATTCTTCCAGACGGACTCACTGCACCTTTTTTTGCTGCGGTCATTAGTCGACATTTAGCAATTTTTAAATCTAAAGGTTCGTACAAACCTTCAGCGCCATGCTCCATCAACACATCTTTACCCGTCACACCAATATCAGCTGCACCATATTGTACATATGACGGCACATCTGTTGCTCGCAAAATAATCATTTTGATATTTTCTTTTGTCGTATCAAAAATCAGCTTTCGGCTTGATGTCACATCCTCTAAAGGCGCGATTCCTGCGGCTTCTAGAAGTGGTAAGGTTTCTTTTAGGATTCGCCCTTTGGATAAAGCAATAATTAAATTTTCTGACATTTTATTTCTCTCGAACTATTTCTCGAACGTTTTAGTATCTTAACACGCTCGAATACTTAGCTAGGTAGGCGTCGAATTTTTGCACCTAATAATTGGCACTTTTCTTCGATACACTCATAACCACGATCTATATGGTAAATACGATCAATCACTGTTTCGCCTTCCGCCACCATACCGGCAATCACCAACGAAGCAGATGCCCGCAGGTCTGTCGCCATAATAGGCGCTGCATGTAATCGCTCAACACCTGTAATAACCGCCGTATTACCTTCAAGTTTAACGTTTGCGCCCATTCTAATTATTTCATGGATGTGCATAAATCTATTTTCAAAAACAGTTTCAGTGATCGTGCCAGTACCTTCTGCAATACAGTTTAATATTGCGAATTGAGCTTGCATATCCGTTGGAAAGCCGGGGTAAGGAGCTGTTGTAATCGAAACCGCTTTTGGTCGCTTTCCTTTCATGTCTAGCTCTATCCACCCCTCACCAGATGTAATATGAGCACCCGCTTCTTCTAGCTTAGCCAAAACCGAATCAAGCAGATCTGCTCGAGTATCTTTAAGCTTTACTCGACCTCGTGTTGCTGCAGCAGCAACAAGGTAAGTTCCAGTTTCAATTCGGTCAGGTAACACATCGTAATGACAACCTTTCAAAGATGGCACGCCATTTATTTCTATCGTTGCTGTACCATGCCCTGTAATATCAGCACCCATAGCAATCAAACATTCAGCTAAATCTACGACTTCCGGCTCTCTAGCAGCATTGTTTAAGATCGTTTTGCCATCGGCCAGTGTGGCCGCCATCATTAAGTTCTCAGTACCGGTTACCGTAACGGTATCAAGAAAAATATTAGCGCCTTTTAACCGTCCGTTTGAACTAGCACGAATATAACCATCTTCAACCTTTATATCAGCCCCCATCGCCTCAAGACCTTTAAGATGAAGATCTACAGGTCGACTACCAATTGCACACCCACCGGGTAAAGACACTTCAGCACGCCCAAAATGAGATAACAAAGGACCCAATACAAGAATAGAAGCTCGCATGGTTTTGACTAACTCATAAGGTGCCGTTAATTCTTTGATCGTATTAGCATTGATTTCAACACTCATTTTCTCATCAATTAACAGCTCTACACCCATGCGCCCCATTAATTCGATCATGGTTGTTACATCATGCAAGTGCGGCAAATTACCGACTGTAACAGGCTCATCAGCCAACAATGCTGCAGCCAATATAGGCAATGCCGCATTTTTTGCTCCCGATATACGTATTGTGCCGTCTACTTGAACGCCACCGCCAATCACTAACTTATCCACGATTAGTTCCTTATTTAAATATTCAAATCAATTAAGAATAGCCAATTTAAGCTTGAGCTGCCCACTCTTCTGGCGTAAATGTTTTTATGATCACCGCGTGTATTGTGCCATCCATAATATGCTGATTTAAACATCCATATATAAGTTGCTGCTTTTTTACAGCCCCCATACCTGCAAACACTTCACCAATAGCCGTTACTTGATAATGAGACCCATCTGTTTCTACCTTCACTTCAACATTTTCAAGTTGATCACGAATTATTTTTTCAACTTCAATAGCCTGCATAGTCAATACTCAACCTTGTTTTAAGACATAATTTAAAGATGATTCCGATTTTTATTAACAAACTGCCAATAATCACAAATAGGAATAATATGGGGGCTTATCATACAGGAATAGAATGCTGGTCTAAAGAAAGATACGAAATTGTAAACTTTGTTTTACCAACATTCGCATCAGATAGTACTTACATCACTAGGTATAGATTACTTAAGTCACTTGAAAAAGGCGTTATTAATGATTTAAACGAGGAAAGAAAGACTCAACCCCTCCTACCCGCGCCATATCAAACAAACCTTGAGACATATTTACAAAATTCAGTTCACACGACACCTTATTTGCTTCACGTATGAGACATAGAAACAAGGAGAGCACAACGCTACTAACAACACTCAATTGAGCCAGATCAACCTTTAAAGATTTTCCTGCCGATGAAGCAATACATTTTTCAAGTTTTGAGCGACAGACCAATACATTTGAATGATCCTCAATATTTAAAACATTGCCACTCAACAAAACATTCACTCCATCCATTTCAACAACTAAATCCAAACCTCAACCCTCTGCTTTCGGTTTAACAAGATCAAGTTTAACCGTCCAAGACCCTATTACAGCGTCAATATCATTCTTATTTTTTCGCATTTGAGCTTCAAAACGATCTCTAAAAGCAAGCCCTATATTTACACCAAAAACCACAACATTTTCAACTAACCATTCGCTTTGCTTATTTTTGTGCATTGAATACAACACAGGAAACACCGTGCCATTATCAGAGATCACATCAAGGTTAACATTTGCACGTTTATCACTTCGACTATTTATCTTGGCTTTCGTGACATTAATTTTAAAAACACCACTTTCAATTAACGTTTTAGTGTAAGTGACGTACAAACTCTTTTTAAAAACATCGACAAAGTTATTACGCTGCTCCTTTGACGCCCTTTTTGCATACTTACCCATCACTCGCGCAGCAATTCGTCTAAAATCGACGATTTCACTCAATGCAACATCCATATTTTTAAAAAAACGATCTGGCTGAGTATCGTAATACTCTCGCTCTCGACTAAATGTATCCAATAGATTAACCACACTTATCTCAACCTTCTGTCGCACCAACTCTTCTTGGCTTTCAGCAGCATAAGCGCCATTCACAGCACATAACACCCACAAATAAGCAGTCAATATAACGACAAACATTGATCGAATACTAGATATACATGTCACTTTACTCTCCATTTCACCCTCCTTGAATATTGAGACCACTTAACATTCATTAAAGACTAATGTCTCCAGATGCAAATGCGCCAATAATTTTCTCTAAATTTAAAGCCGACTGCGTGTCAAAAATAGTATCGCCATCCGCTAAAACTTCCTCATCACCACCCACACTGAGCGCAACGTACTTTTCCCCCAATAACCCAGCAGTCTGAATTGAAGCGACACTATCAGTAGAAAGACCATTTACATCGCGATAAATATCCATTTCAACTAAAGCCATATATGCCTCGGTATCTAGAGAGATAGCACTCACTGTACCAATAGTAACACCAGCCAAAGACACCCGTCCTCTTATCGCCAAACCACCTAAATCGTCAAACTGGGCATATATTTTATAAGTATCACGCTGACCACCAGCAGAAAGCCCACTCACTTGTATCGCCAAAAATGCTAACGCTAGAAAACCTAACAACATAAAAGCGCCAACTGTTATTTCTATAGACCGTTGATACATAGAACTCTCTTTAAATATAAATAATAAAACACATGAAGATGAAAAAACTTAGCCAAACATAACCGCAGTTAGTAAAAAATCTAAACCTAGTACAGAAAGTGAGGAATAAACAACTGTTTTTGTTGTTGCAATACTAATTCCTTCTGAGGTTGGTTCAGAATCATACCCTTGAAATACAGCAATCCAAGAGCAGACCACACCAAAAACAACACTTTTTATAATACCATTTACAATATCTTCTTTAAATTCAACAGACGACTGCATATTCGCCCAAAATGACCCTTCATATACACCTAACCATTCGACACCGACAAGCAAACCACCAAAAATACCAACTGCACTAAATATTACAGCAAGTAGGGGCATGGAGATCAACCCAGCCCATAACCTAGGCGCAATAACTCTTTTTAATGGGTCAACGCCCATCATTTCCATACTGCTCAATTGCTCAGTTGCTTTCATTAGGCCTATTTCAGCAGTTAATGCAGAGCCCGCCCTACCAGCAAATAATAGTGCAGCCACGACTGGCCCTAACTCACGCACCAATGTCAGCGCCACCATTTGACCAACGGCTTGTTCAGAACCATAGTCAACTAGAATGCTATACCCTTGGAGCGCGAGTACCATACCAATAAACAAACCTGAAACGACAATAATTACTAATGAAAGTACACCAACCTTATAAAGCTGATGCACTAATAATTTCATTCCTTTTGACGAAAGCCCCAAACCAAAAAAAGAATAAAACAAAAAAATACTAGAACGACCTATCGCTTCGGAATAACTCAACCCAGATCGACCAAGCCTAATAATTAAATCAATCACCTATATCTCTCTCACCCTAACAAATCTGTTTGATAGTCTAATGCTGGAAAATGAAACGGTACGGGGCCATCTGGCAAACCATTTAAAAATTGTTTCACCAAAGGAGAGTCTGACTTCTTTAACTCTGAAGGCGTGCCTTCACCAATAACATGCCCATCAGCAAGAATTATAGCATGATCGCAAATACTCAAAGATTCAGCAATATCATGAGACACCAACACACTCGTTAAACCTAAAGCATCATTCAACAACCTAATTAATTGTACCAGAACGCCCATTGCAATTGGATCCTGCCCCGCAAACGGCTCATCATACAGAATCAATTCAGGATCTAAAGCAATCGTTCTCGCTAAAGCCACACGACGCGTCATACCACCCGACAACTCAGAAGGCATTAAATCTCGAGCACCTCTTAAGCCGACAGCATTCAATTTCATAAGCACGATATCACGAATCATATCTTCAGGAAGCTTTGTATGAGCTCTCATCGGAAAAGCAACGTTTTCATAGACACTTAAATCCGAAAACAAAGCACCGCTTTGAAATAACATCCCCATTTTCTTTCGAGCATCAAACAATTCTTTGCGTTTAAATTTAGTAACATCCCGCCCATTAAGTATAATTTCACCTCGATCTGGCTTTATTTGACCGCCAATTAATCGAAGCAAGGTTGTTTTACCTGTACCACTTGGCCCCATAATGGCCGTCACTTTGCCTTTAGGAATCGTTAGATTAACGCCATTAAAAATAGCTCGATGCCCTCGAGAAAAATGAAGTTCATTTATTTTTATATATGATTCCAAAGCTTTTAATCTACCTGTTTGATATTCACATTGCAGCAAACCGCTATTTAATCAAAGCTAGTGTTCTGAGCCAACAAGTTTTCACAAAAAAGTAATAAATAATCGTAATATGCGCTTATATAACATCAATTTATGCGATTACCGCTTAGCTTAAACAAAAACGGTTGCACTCGGTCATAATCTCTCGCAAAATGCGCCACTTAAACATTCTCTTTCATTCAGAGGCTACTTCTTAAAAATGCTTGCATTTTCTATCGCAATAATTATTGGTTTAATTGTTTTAATTTGGAGTGCTGACCGCTTCGTGAGTGGCGCAGTAGCAACCGCTCTCAAACTAGGTATGACGCCAATGATGATTGGCATTACTATCGTTGCATTTGGCACCTCCGCACCTGAACTCATTGTCTCTGCAACCGCAGCACTCAGCGGCGCAAGCAATCTCGCTGTAGGCAATGCAATTGGATCAAATATTGCAAATATAGCATTTGTCCTTGGGGCTACCGCGATGGTTTCCGCGATCCCGCTCAAACAGTCGATCCTTAAGGTTGAGTTTCCCGTTCTACTACTTGCAACACTACTTGCAACACTACTGATATGGGATCAAGTTATCGACTTTATGGATGGTGTATTTTTTCTCATCATTCTTATTATTTCTTTAGGTGCCCTAGCATTTTTACAACAAGATAATGATTCTGAAGAAATCGATGAAATAGAAGACAACAAAAACATTTCTGCAAAAAAAGCTTACATACTACTTTTTAGCAGCATCCTCCTATTGTTAGCCAGTTCAAAACTTCTCGTTTGGGGAGCGACGGGAGTCGCCCTCAACCTAGGCGTTAGCGAGCTCGTAATCGGACTAACAATTGTTGCAATTGGCACTAGCCTTCCAGAGCTTGCAGCATCAATAGCGAGCGCCTTAAAGGGACATCATGATTTAGCTTTAGGTAATATTATTGGATCAAACCTGTTCAATTTACTTGCGGTGCTTGCAATTCCAGCCTTCATTAGCTCTCCCGTACTCAGCAACACACTTATCTCTCGTGACTATACATTTATGTTAATCTTGACTGGAGGCCTTGCCATACTGGTTTATGGTAAAGTATTACTCAATAAAAAAGACATTGGCAAAGTCGTTGGTTTACTGCTTTTAGCATCTTACGGCGCATACTTATTCACCCTATATCAGCAATCGGTACCTTCTTAGCCCATGAATATGACGTATACAGAATCTGCTAAACGCACCATCACAATTGAACGCGATGCTATTTCTGACTTATTTGAGCGTATAGACGAGACATTTTCGTCAGCTTGCGAACTATTGACCCACTGCAAAGGGCGAGTCGTTGTTACAGGTATGGGTAAATCTGGACATATCGCAAAAAAAATCGCCGCCACTCTCGCTAGCACTGGCACACCATCTTTTTTTGTTCACCCAGGCGAAGCAAGTCACGGTGACCTCGGCATGATTACACAAAACGATGTAGTGCTCGCCATTTCAAACTCAGGTAACACTGCAGAAATCGTCACCATCCTACCCTTAATCAAGCGAATGGGCATCCCTCTCATCAGCATGACAGGAAACCCCAACTCAATTCTTGCCAAACAATCGAACATCAATTTAGATGTAAGCATTACAAAAGAAGCCTGCCCTCTCGGCCTCGCCCCTACATCAAGCACCACAGTTACTTTGGTGATGGGTGACGCATTAGCGGTGGCACTTCTTGAGTCAAAAAACTTTTCCGAGCAAGATTTTGCATTTTCACATCCTGGCGGCAGCCTTGGCAAAAAGCTAATTTTAACGGTTGCCGAATTAATGCATACTGGAGACCGCATACCAACTGTCAAATCAGGCACACTACTATCGGATGGTTTACTCGAAATATCAAAAAAAGGGCTAGGCCTAACAGCCATTATCAATAAGGAAGGTAAACTTGAAGGCTTATTTACGGACGGCGATTTGAGAAGAACTTTCGACGCTAAACTCGATCTTTTATCCACTACAATTGATGACGTCATGACGACTCAATGCAAAACAATCACTGATAATATTTTAGCCGCAGAAGCATTAAGTATTATGGAGCAAAATAAGATTACCGGGCTCCTTGTTACAAACACCAATCAAGAAGTGATTGGCGCTCTACATATGCACGATTTATTAAGAGCCGGCGTCATCTAACTTATAGGAACGCACATGCAAGCCATTAAAGACAAAGCAAAAAAAATCCAGCTATTAGCGCTAGATGTAGACGGCGTAATGACTGATGGAAAAATTTACTTTTCTGCCCAAGGCGATGAACTTAAGGCATTTAGCATACTAGATGGCCAAGGTATAAAGACACTACTAAGCAACAATATCCAAGTTGCAATTATTACAGGAAGAACGTCCCCCCTCACCGCTCGTCGCGCTAGAGATTTAGGCATAAACCTAATACTTCAAGGCAGGGAAGACAAAAAAATTGCACTACAAGAACTAAGCGATGAGCTTGGCATTAGCTTCGATAAAATTGCTTATATTGGTGACGACCTTCCAGACCTATCAGCCATTATAAGCTCTGGACTAGGAGTCACAGTTCCGAACGGTCAGTTTTTTGTTAAAGAGCATGCAGACCATTGTACAAAAGCGCACGGCGGTCAAGGTGCAGTTAGAGAAGTCTGTGATTTAATACTTGACGCCCAAGATCTACTTGAAAACATCCATAAAGCGTACCTAAACTAAAATGGGATTCAATAAGACACTAGGACAAGCTTTTATAATTATTTTACTGGCAATTGCGAGCTATCAATTATTGCATGAGAACAATCACTCTAGCTCAACTACACTGAAAACAAAAAAAAACCAAGAAGAGAAACCCAGCGCCTTTATTAGCAACGGTGAATTTAAAATTTACGATAAAGAAGGCAATGCTACAAACTTTTCAAGCAAGAAAGCACGCTATTTCTCAAACCCTAAGCGTATCTTAATAGACTATCCATCCATTTCATTTGACACAAATGATAACCAAACAATCACCCTAAATGCAAAAGAAGGTATATTCCACCCCGAAGAAGAAAAACTATCCTTAAAAGGAGAAGTCATTATCCAACGCCTTCCCCCTATTGAGACCGCACACTCATCTAACAGTAAAACAGAAGAACTTGAAACTTGGACGCTAAAAAGCGATGAATTTGAATTAAATAATCAAACTCACTTTATATCTACAGATCAAGCAGTTACTATGACAAAAGGTAAAAGCTCAATCCGCGCAATAGGTTTAAATGCATGGATAGACGAGAAAAAAATCGAGTTACTATCGGAGGTTCAAGGTCATTATGTATTCAACTAATAAACCATTCCCTTTAGCCTACACTCTTTTTCTTTCATGTACTTTTACCATTATTTTAAGTGCTGCGCCTCTCGCATTGGCTATAGACCCTGCAAGCCAGCTCCCTATTCAAATAGAGTCTGATCGTGCGACACTCGACGACGCCACAGGTATTTCTAATTATGCCGGGAACGTCATTATCACCCAAGGTGAATCCAGACTCGAAGCCGACAATATTTCAGTCAATGCAATTGATCGAAAAATTGTATCTATAAAAGCAACAGGGACCCCTGCCCACTTTATACAAAATACGCCAAACGAGAACAGCCTCACTCATGGCTATGCAAACACAATCATTTATACCGCCACTGATGAGTCCCTTAAACTACTTAACAATGCACGCTTAGTACAAGATAACAATTCATTTTCTGGCGAACAAATTCATTATGACATTGCCAAACGAGCAATAAGAGCCAAAGGTGATAAAGCCGCAGGCAGCCGAGTTATAATACAATATTTCCCACAAGCCAATTCTCCCACTATAGAGTCTGATACACCTGTAACAACCCAAAATTCCGAGCTACCAACACCAACACCAACACCAACACCAACACCAACACCAACACCAACACCAACACCAACACCAACACCAACACCAACACCAACACCAAACAGTATAGCGCCCACTCATGAAAACCCTTAAAGCAGAACACTTAGCTAAAAGCTACAATAAACGCGCTGTTGTAATAGACGTTTCAATTTCTATTAATAGTGGTCAAGTTGTTGGACTTCTCGGCCCTAATGGCGCTGGTAAAACTACTTGCTTCTACATGATCGTAGGCTTAGTTTCTCAGGATAAAGGAAAAATAAGCATTAACGATAACGACCTAACCAATCTCCCCATGCATGGAAGAGCAAAACAAGGTATTGGTTACTTACCTCAAGAAGCTTCGATTTTTAGAAAATTAACGGTGAAAGATAATATACTCGGTGTATTAGAAATCAGGAAAGATTTAAACAAGAGTCAGCGCATTGAACGAATGGAAAAGCTACTTAAAGAATTCCATATTACCCATATACGCGATAGCTTAGGTATGGCGTTATCAGGTGGCGAAAGACGTAGGGTTGAAATTGCTCGAGCGCTCGCAATGGAGCCAGACTTTATTTTATTAGATGAGCCTTTTGCTGGCGTTGACCCAATATCAGTCAACGACATCAAACAAATCGTTTCTCATTTAAAAGAAAAAGGTATCGGCGTTCTCATCACTGATCATAATGTAAGAGAGACTCTCGATATTTGTGAAAAAGCTTACATTGTTAGCGGTGGTCATATTATTGCTTCAGGTACGGCTGATGAAATTTTAGCAAATCAAAAGGTGAAGGAAGTATATCTTGGAGATAAATTTAAACTTTAATATAATTATAGCGAAAAGCTTCAATTTAAAGGCCTAGCGCTTCCTTTACTTGATACAAAGCAAAAAAATGATCACGATTAACGTAAAAAAATGTTAATTTGTTTCACAGCTGAATAACTTGGCACTACACTAGTAATTAGTTCATGATTTTATTATTGATCTCTTTTTAAGGTTTACAAAAAAGTATGGTAATGAAGGTATCACTTCAACTAAAACTTGGTCAGCAACTTACTATGACCCCCCAGTTGCAACAAGCAATTCGATTGCTGCAACTATCGACCTTAGATCTTCAACAAGAGATTCAAGAAGCGCTTGACTCAAACCCCATGCTTGAAATTCAAGAAGAAAGCGAACTTAGTCAAACAGATAAAAAGGAAAGCAACACACAACAAGCAGATGAAACCCCGCAAACCGACTCATCAGAGCAAGTGAGCACAACTGATAAACATGAAAGCGAAGTAGAGGATTGGTCATCAGAGACAATTCCAAACGATTTACCAGTCGATACTGCTTGGGATGATATTTATCCCAATAGCGCACCTGCTAGTAGTGGGCCAGCCCCTGATGATGAAAATAGCGATTTCGAAAGCCGGAATTCAACAGGTCAAACTCTTAACAGCTACTTACTAGATCAACTCAGTCTCACAACGATGTCTGACCGAGATAGATTCATTGCTCTCTCGATAATAGATTCCGTCAATTTAGAAGGCTATCTTAGCAATAACTTAGAAGAACTTCTTGAAGGTCTGTACGATGAAAACGACGAAGACCCCGTTGAATTAGATGAGATACATCACGTATTAAAACGCGTCCAAAATTTTGACCCAGCGGGTGTATGTGCCAGAGACCTTCCTGAGTGCCTATTACTACAATTGAGACAATTACCCGACGATACACCTTGGCTACCTCAAGCAAAATTAGTCATCAATCATTACCTAAATTTATTGGGCAATCGTGACTACGCACAAATAATGAGACGTAGCCGTCTGAAAGAAAATGATTTAAAAGAAGTTATTTCATTAATACAAACACTCAACCCAAAGCCGGGTGAAGAAATAGCAACAGCTGAAGCTGTTTATATTGTTCCTGATGTCATTGTTAAAAAAACAAATGGCCGCTGGCGTGTTGAATTAAATCCAGAAATCGCACCTAAAATTCGTGTTAATAATAATTACGCATCTTTTATTAAACGTGCTGACAGTAGTACCGACAATACGTTCATGAAAGATCAGCTACAAGAAGCTAAGTGGTTTATTAAAAGCTTACTAAGTAGAAATGAAACTTTATTAAAAGTTTCAAGTAAAATTGTAGAATACCAACAAGGCTTTCTGGATTATGGCGATGAAGCAATGAAGCCTTTAATTCTTCATGATATTGCACTTGCGGTAGACATGCATGAGTCGACTATCTCGCGCGTCACAACACAAAAATACATGCATACTCCTAGAGGTATTTTTGAGTTAAAGTATTTCTTTTCGAGCCATGTTAGCACCTCCTCAGGTGGTGAATGCTCATCAACAGCAATTCGCGCGATAATTAAGAAGCTAATCGCAGCAGAAAACCCTAAAAAGCCATTAAGTGACAGCAAAATAGCAGACCTACTCAAAGAACAGGGTGTGAATGTAGCCAGACGCACTATCGCAAAGTACCGCGAAGCTATGATCATTCCACCATCAAATGAAAGAAAGCAACTTGTTTAGAAAACAGTTTTCTAATTAATTTTTACGTAAATGTTGAATCCTGTAGCCCGCGATCAACCAGAGCTACACAAAAGTGTGAATGGTTTAAGTATTGATTGTTCACTAAAATAAAGAAACAGGAGAAAGCTATGCAATTAAACATTACCGGTCACCATGTTGAATTAACCGAAGCATTAAAGGATTATGTAAGCAGTAAATTGCAAAAACTAGAACGCCATATTAACAACATTAGTAACATTCAAGTTACACTATCCGTCGAAAAATTGCGTCACAAAGCTGAATCCACTTTACACCTAAGTGGAGCAGATATACACGCCACAGCAGAACAGGAAGACATGTATGCAGCAATCGACTTATTAGTAGACAAATTAGACCGCCAAATTCTTAAACATAAAGAAAAGACAGTAGATCGCTCTCATGGCGCATCAGCACGATAAGCTTAAGGCTTAGTAATTCGGGTAAAACATGCCAAACAAAAACATTACGATTGAAGCTATACTTTCTCCCAAGTTGACCCTATGCGGCCTTCCTGGGAGCAGTAAGAAAAAAGTTCTAGAACAAGTTGCCAAACTAATTTCGACTCATTTTTCGCAACTTGAAGAAAATACAATTTTCGATAACTTAATTGCTCGTGAACGCTTAGGAAGCACTGGTATCGGCCAAGGAATAGCTATCCCACATAGCCGTTTAGAAAATTGCAGCCAAGTCATTGGCTGCCTTTTCACCCTGGGACAAACAATACCTTTCGATGCAATTGATAACGAACCTGTCGACCTATTATTTGTACTACTTGTACCACAAGAAGCAACAAGTGAGCACTTGGAATTACTTAGTCAAATTGCAGAGAAGTTTAATGACCCAATACTTTGCGCGCGATTAAGAAAATCAGAAACCGGTGACGAACTCTATCAAACAATGATAACTTAAGCTTACAAAAGAACCAGAATTTAGGAGGCTCGACATTAACATGCATACTAAAATGAATGGCTACTTATGAGACTAATTATTGTTAGCGGTCGGTCTGGCTCTGGTAAAAGTACAGCACTGCATGTTCTTGAGGATCTAGGCTATTACTGTATTGATAACCTTCCAGTAGGCCTACTTCTTGACCTATGCAAGCAATCTGTTAACAGTAAAGATGATCGTTTATCTAAGGTTGCGGTGAGTATTGATGCACGAAACCTTGAAAGAGGGATTGTAAACTTTCCCTCTTTCCATAAAGAGTGCCTCAAACAAAACATACAAATTGATATCATTTTTCTTGATGCAAGGAATAACGTACTACTCAAACGATTCAACGCGACACGAAGAAAACACCCCTTAAGCGATTCTCATATTTCTTTAAAAGAGGCGATTAAAAAAGAACAAGACCTTTTGGAACCCATAGCCATTAAAGCAGACTTAAACATTGATACGAGCCTCCTTAGTCTTTATGAACTAAGAGACCTCATTAAAGTTCGCGTATCTGGCAGGAAAACTCAAGAGCTCGCAATTTTATTTCAATCTTTCGGCTTTAAACATGGCGTTCCAAGCGACGCTGATTTTGTTTTTGATGTTCGCTGCTTACCCAACCCATATTGGGATCCAAGTTTGCGAATGTACAATGGTCTAGAGAAACCCGTTCAAGATTTTTTAGCTGTTCAACCAGAAGCCATAAAAATGAAACAAGACATCATTCGTTTTTTAGAAACCTGGCTTCCCCAATACAAAGACTCAAACCGAAGTTATATGACCATCTCAATAGGCTGCACTGGAGGACAGCACCGCTCCGTATATTTATGTGACCAAATTGGCCAATATTTCGCTAAGATATATAACAATGTTCAAATAAGACATAAAGAGCTACCCCATCCCCATAAAAAATAATACACTCCCCTGATATTCCACATTACTTATAGAATAAAACCCTGACGTACTATGAACTCTACTATCAGCAAGAGTCCATAGAAAAAATCAACTTGGACATGACATGCTTTCAGAAAACATTGAAATAATAAACCACTTAGGCCTACACGCTCGCGCAGCTGCAAAATTTGTTAGCACAACCACACGATTTGAAAGTGCAATTAAAATAAGCAAAGATGATAGAGAAGTAGATGGTAAAAGTATCATGTCAGTAATGATGCTAGCGGCTAGCTGCGGGTCTACTGTTGGAATTTCATGTGATGGGTCTGATGAAGTTGATGCACTCAAGGCTATCAAAGCGCTCATAAATGATCGCTTTGGAGAAGAGCAATAAGGTTTAGTCGCAACACCTGTCTAGTTCCCATACAATCGGCTATACTTTGCTTAACTAATACAATCATGTAATTCAAAACTAACCCCCCTCTTGTTTAGGCTATAAATGGCAGCACAATACCCTAATAACAGCCCTGAATCCAAACTTCAAACCATTAGCGAAGCAATAGAAGCGGGTTCTACTAAGCAAGCTGCCAGAGTTATAAATAAAGGGCTTGCGCCAAGCGATATTGCCCATTTAATTGAGTCATCCCCCCCCAAGCAAAGAGCAGTAATATGGCGCTTACTCGATCAAGGTCTTAAAGGTGAGGTACTTCAATACTTAGGTGAAGATGTTCAGTCTCACTTTTTAAGTAAGCTAAACACACAAGAAGTCGTCAGCGTTACTGAAGATCTTGATACCGATGATTTGGCTGATATACTCCAGCAACTCCCCCAAAAAGTTATTCATGACGTATTGGACTCTATGGACTCCCAAGACCGTCAGCGCGTCGAAAGAGTTCTGTCCTACGACGAAGACACAGCTGGTGGCCTAATGAACACCGATACGGTGACAATTAGAGCTGAAATCACTATTGAGGTTGTTTTACGTTACCTTCGCCGCCATAAAATATTACCAGAGATGACTGACAAACTGCTCGTTGTCAGTCGTAAAGATGCCCTCATCGGCACTTTACCACTAACTAAAATGCTCGTCTCTAGTCCGTACGCAACTGTTAGAGAGGTAATGGAAACAGATACCGTTACCATCGATGTAAATATGCCTGATAGTGAAGTAGCGAAACTATTTGAACGTCAAGACCTTGTTTCTGCGCCGGTAATTAATGAAGAAAACACTTTACTTGGCCGAATCACGATCGATGATGTTGTCGATGTCATCCGTGAAGATGCTGATCACTCATTAATGAGCATGGCCGGACTCGACGAAGAAGACGATACCTTTGCACCTATCAATAAAACAGCAAAACGCAGAGCAGTCTGGCTAGGTATAAACCTAATTACAGCATTTATTGCATCAGCCGTCATTGGACTTTTTGAAGACACAATACAGCAAGTCGTAGCGCTAGCCGTATTAATGCCAATTGTCGCGAGTATGGGCGGTATCGCCGGAAGCCAAACATTAACCTTAGTAATTAGAGCCATGGCTGTAGGCCAAATTAGTCGTAGCAACCTTAGCTGGTTACTTAATCGAGAATTTTTTGTCGGCTTAATTAATGGTATTTTATGGTCGATGGTCGTCGCTTCCGCCTCTATATTCTGGTTTGAAGACACAACAATTGGTATAGTTATCGCCACAGCGATGATAATTAACCTTGTTATGGCTGCAATCGCTGGTACGATACTCCCAATTTTCTTAAAATCACGAAATATAGACCCCGCATTAGCGGGTGGTGTTATTTTAACCACCATTACAGATGTTGTTGGTTTCCTTTCATTTCTAGGCCTAGCAACACTTGCATACGCAACATAAATTTAGAGAACAAACATGAAAAATGATAATGCTTTTGATGATGATTTAAGCCCTGAAATTAGCAAATCTCAAATCAAAAGAGAAATGATAGCGTTACAGCATCTTGGTAAGAAATTAACTGACCTAAAACCGGCTCAATTACTAAAAATGCCCATTAGACCAGACTTAATAAAAGCAGTTCAAGAATCTTACAATATTCAACAACGCGAAGCTAAACGACGCCACTTACACTTTATTGGTAAGTTGATGCGCTTTGAAGACCCTGAAGCAGTCCAGTATGCTTTAGACCAATTCGACTCAAGTAGCTTGAGATATGCTCAGGAGATACATTTGATCGAAGTTTGGAGAGAGCGCTTGATCGCCGGAGATAAAACCAGTTTAACGGCTTTTATCGAAGAGAAGCCCGAAGCGAATGTCCAGCTTTTACGCCAACTAATTCGTAGTGCGCAAAAGGATCTATCTCAAGAAAAAAACACTGGTGCAGCTAAAAAACTATTTCAGTACATTCGATCTCTCTACGCAAACTTAAGCTAAGGATATTCGTCAATTTTTATCCTTCTAAGCACAAAGTCAATTTGATACTTCTGTTTTTTTATTAGCGGCATGCTTATTGAAAACATAGCGGCATGGATGCCCGTATCTCATTCAAACGCTCTAAATCCAATGAAGCACTACAAACACCAGCACCTTTTTTAATTTCTGTAATAATTTCTCCCCAAGGGTCGATAATCATACTATGCCCCCAGGTCTCACGTTGATTAGAGTGAACTCCTACTTGGTTTGCAGCAATGACATACGATTGTGTTTCGATAGCTCTTGCCCGAAGTAACACCTCCCAATGCGCACGACCTGTTGCTTTTGTAAACGCAGCAGGTATAACAAGCACGTTCGCACCCGCTAACCTTAACGACCGATACAACTCAGGAAAGCGTAGATCATAACAAATACTCAAGCCTAATCTGACCGTTTGAATATCTATAACTTTTATCGCGTTCCCTGCTTCAAAAGTTTCAGACTCTCGATACTGCCCATACGCATCATTAACATCCACATCAAATAAATTAATTTTGTCATACTGACAACAAATACTTCCCTTTGCATTGATGACATAAGAAGCACTACGAAAACGACCGTCCGTGTGGCCCCCATCTTCACGAATAAAGCTTGGCATACTTCCCAAAACAAGACTAATAGATAAATCAGAAGCAATCGTTTGAAATATTGAAAGGTAGTTTGTAAGGTTGGTTGCTAAAACGTGCTGTTGAGCACTCCCAAAGCAAAGAAAGTTTTCAGGAAATACAACTAAATTCGAACCTTGCTCAAGAACGGCAATATTAAGCAGTCTCAATGCCTCTTCGAGGTTTTTCTCAATACTCTCAGTACTTTCCATTTGAACTACTGATGCTATTAAGCTCATAATACTCACCTTTTAGACTTCTGCTTTGATCGATCTTTCTTGCTCGCATTCATCGCTTTACTGAGCTTCACATCTGGGTTTTCCCATGAACCTGTAATATCATAACGGGCGGTTGTAATAGCAGATAATGGCTCCCCTAATAGTTTATCAACAAGCCATACAGCCCCCCCGATTTGAGGCGCACCTAATATTAATGCAGCTAGCGGTAAATTCTGAACAACAGGCAACTTTACGAGCATATCCATATCAAGTGTTTCTTTTCTTAAATCAACACTACCATTAATCAAATAACTACTAGACGGCCCATCAATCACTAAAGGCTCTGCAAAAGTTAACAAGCCCCTATTAATAGTAGTTTTAACTGAAAAAACGTCATAACCCACTCCGCTTTTATATAAGTCAGAAAAATCTAGCTTCAAGCGGCGCATGATTGATTCTGCATTCAAAATTCCAAAAACTCTTAGCGCTCCTGTTTTAGCGTCCTCTGTATTTAAAAATCCATCTTCCATCTTTAAAAGAACACTTCCTGACACCTTTGCTAACTTAAAATCTGACGGACTCCCTGGCCATACAAAAGAGACACTCGCATCAAACTGCTTACTACTCACCAAGGGATCTTTACCAATCGCTTTAGTCAACTCTTCAAACTTCTTACCTTTTATATCCATGGTCAGAATACTAGTGTGCGCTTTACCGCCCTCAATAGAACCATCAAACTTCCAATTTAACTGTCCATTAAAATCAGTTCCCTTAATATTTCCTTTTATCCCTTTAAATACAGTGCCATGTTCGTTAGGCAGCACATGAGTTTTCCAGGCACCATAATTCACCTTATCTTTCACAAGCTTTTTGGTTGAGAAAGTAATTTCAGGCAACTGCCTAGGATCAGGCATCTCTGCAATATTTGTAGCCACGACTTGATGCTGTACTTCAGGGTCATCAAGCGTCTCACTTTCTATAAATATATGATCAAGCTGAATATCAAGAGCCGCGCCATCTGACGGGATTTTTATTTTTCCTTGGATAGATTGACCTTTTAAATTAATCAGCCATGCATCTTTAGGTTTTGAAATAACCGTCTGAGTTTTTGTAAAATTTTCTCCATAAGCATTTAAAGTTTCAACATCGAGGTCAATTCTTTGCAATACCTCTGACTCAGACGACCCAAGCGCAGATATATTCTTTTGAATAAACTCAACCCAAGGCTGAAGCTCAATATTATCGATATTTGCAGCAATATTAACCCCCTTAGCATCCAGTTTTTTAGATTCTGCTCCCCCAATCAGGATCTCTCCTGAAGTAAATTCATTTCCTACAAACAACAATTCACTGTTAATATCTGGCGAGTTTTCTGACTTCAAACTCAGGCTTAAATTCATTTTGTCAGGGTCGATCAGTAAACTAATCGCTAAATCACGCGCCTCAGTAGATTCTTTCTTAAATGGTGCAGGACTGTCATACGATACCCCCTTCAAATCTGAAGAAAGCGTTAACTTCGGATAAGCATCCCCCTGATTAGGCACATTGAGCTCAGCATGGTAATTAAGCGCTCCACTTAACCCAACTATTTCATTTTGTTCAAAAGAATTAAGTAAACTTCTTACAGGTATCTCTGAGTCAACACTAATAATGGTGTGTGAGTTTAACGCGACGACACTTTCATCCATTGAGGTCTTTTGAAATGCCGTTTCAATATTCACACTAGATTTCTGCCCTAAAAATTCAGCAGTAATCCCATTTGCAGTCACGCCATTTAAACTAGAAAGCTGCAAAACCCCTTCTACATTTTTAAAAGAAAGGTCTGTCGCGACATGCTTCACATCAACCGACTTAAGAGAGCTCTCAATCCGGTAACCTACATCTTTACCATCAGAAAGTGGAATATCAAGGTCTAAACTAACATCAACCACGCCGTCTATCTCTAATTGCTCAATAATTTGTTCCGTATGAGATGAAATAGGCGACTCTTGCAACCAATAACGTTGTTCACTCTCGCTAGCCTGTAATGTTGCTTTTATATTTAAATTATCAGCTTCACCAAGCTCTGTTTCCAGCATAGCGGCAGTAATATCAAGCAATTCGGTCTCTTTAATTTTTGCTCGTTCAGCCGAAATACTTAATTCACTGTTTTGTAGATTAATTTCTGCATTAAGATCTTCTAAATTTGGCCATTCATCATCAAAAGAAAGCACACCCTGGCTGGTTTTTAGATGGATGCTTGACGTAAAACTATGCTCCGGTGAGTCATCTTCGATCGACCCATAACCAATATAAACACCTTCAGATACAAGCCCTGAGACCAAAGACTCATCAAGCCAAGTGTTTAAATCTTCACCAACAATTAGACCCGGTACAAAATTAGACGCATGAGTAAGTGGAATATCCTGCATACCAAGAGAAAGACTTAAGTAATCTTCTTGATCTATCGGATTTAAACGTAAAAAGAAGTCACCATAAACTAAACTATCATCAGGTTGAAAGAGCCTTAAGCCTTCTGAATAAACAAAAATATCATTTTTATTAATCAGCCACGATATAGCGCCCTCAGTTCTTTTCATTCGCCATGAGCTAGTAAATAACTCAGGAAATCCAAGTTCGAAGCGCTGACTATCAAAATAAACACTGCCACCTTTTGTGTCAGCATAAATATACCCATCAAAACCTTTAACAGAAGGCGTTCCTGAATAGGCATTTAAAGAAACATTTTCTAATTCGGCTTCAAAGCTAAACCGCTCTAACGGTAATGATATGGGCAAGACCGTTCGACTATTTTTACCGAGCTGATTCTTATCTAATGTTTCTATCAGTATATTTCTGCCACCCTGCTCCCTAAGAGTTAGTTTAATATTCCTCAATGACCCTTCAGGCAAACTGGTATGCAACCTTTCTTGTAAAGTCGCTGGTAAAATACCCATTGCTACAGCTAAACGGCTAATACATTTTATATTAAGCTGACTCGCTCGAATCTCTAATTCAGACGCTTGATTTGTAATCAGTACATCAGAACTATCACAGTTATTACCAGCCCAGTTTAGGCTTAGCCCCCTTAGCATCAATAACTGTTCATTTTCAGTCACTGTTAATTTAACATCCATTACTGCATTCAAAATGGGGGGAAGGGATTTTTCTGCAACCGTCCAGTTAACCTTACTAACCTGCACATCGCCTTGGGCTGATGTCACATTTAAACCATCAAATGATAACCATAAGCGCGCACTTGCATCGATGTCTTGAATTGCGACATTCTTCCACTGATATGTGTTCAAAACTCGGTCAAAAAACTCAGCAGAGCGAGCTTCTAAATAAAGTGTCCCTGCAATATCTTGATCAGATAAGACGCCATGCCCTTCAATAGAGAAATTCAATAGTGTTTTCCGACCAACTTCTTGCAACACCTTTCCGCTAGCAAAAAACTTATCATTTATATAGCTAAGATTAACAGCAGGCAAACGAAGCATTTGCACCTTACCTTGTTTATGCCTAAGTAAAATGGTGTTATCAATAAGCGTAATCGCAACACCATTAAAAATAGCATTCAAGGTTGAAAAGTCTGCTTCTGACCCGCCTTCTTTTTCTGGCATTTCAAAACCTGCAGCTTTCCATGCTCCCGAATCCTCTTGAAACACTGTAAACTCGGAGTGCTCAACAACAATAGATTTAAAGCGTGGTTCTAGAGCGTAAATCGAAGCTAAAAAGGCAAAACGAATGCGTGCACGACCAACATAAGCATTCTCAGCACCATTAACACTTAAGCCATTAATATCAATCACAGGGTCAAAACCAACCCAGCGGCCACTGATACTAGCTATTTCAACAGGCATTTGAATTTGTTCAGACAGAATGCGTTCAAGGTCTTTCTGATAGTCAGGCAAGAGCCCTAAGAAAGCTCTTCCAATTAGCACATAAACAGCAACTAGGAATAAAACGGAAAAGGATACTAGTTTAGCCTTGAATTTAAGTAGTCGGTAAGAGCTATTCAGCACAGTCAGACTCTACTAGTAAATAGGTGAATTATATTTGGTGAAACGATTACATTAAATTTTTAAATCAGTACAACATCAAACTGGCCTTGATTATACATAACCTCCACTTGGAATTTGATATGTTTATCGATAAAAGTTTCTAAATCTGCAATATTATCCGACTCTTCATCCAACAAACGATCAATGACACTTTGTGAGGCCATGACAAGATAAACTGACGCATCATAGGCACGGTTTACCCTTAAGATTTCACGCATAATTTCATAACATACGGTCTCTGGCGTTTTCAATAGACCTGTGCCATTACAGACATTACAAGGTTCACACAAAGTCTGCCCTAGACTCTCTGTTGTTCGCTTTCGTGTCATTTCAACTAAACCAAGTTCAGATACACAACTCACAGTGGTGCGCGCATGGTCTTTTTCAAGCATTTTTTCCAGCATCCGTAAAACCTGCCGCTTATGCTCTTCATCCAACATATCGATAAAATCTAGGATAATTATTCCACCTAAATTCCTTAGCCTAAGTTGTCGCCCAATGGTACGTGCAGCTTCCAGATTTGTTTTAAAGATAGTTTCTTCTAAATTCCGATGTCCGACAAACCCACCCGTATTAACATCAATCGTTGTCATGGCTTCCGTTTGATCTATTATCAGATACCCTCCTGACTTTAATTGCACCTTACGTCCTAACGCTTTTTGGATCTCATCATCAATACTATAAAGATCAAAAATCGGTCGTTCGCCTGGGTAGTACTCAAGTCGATCGCTCACATCAATTAAGAAATTCTCAGAAAACTCCTTCACTTTTACATAGCTTTCTTTTGAATCAATACGAATTTTTTCAGACTGAGGCTTAACAAGGTCTCGAATAGCGCGCGTAAATAGAGGCAGGTCTTGGTAGATAACAGAAGGAACACCATTCTCATTAATTCGTTGCTTAAGCTTTTGCCAAAGACGTGCAAGAAAGTGAATATCCGCCTTAAACTCCTCTTCTCCCGCGCCTTCGGCTGCAGTACGAACTATAAAACCAGCGCCAACCTGTTCATCATCTAACTGGCAACTTTCAACTAGGTCTTTAAGGCGATTTCGTTCGTCCTCATCCTCAATACGCTGTGAAATGCCAATATGCGGCACGTCAGGCATATAAACAAGATAGCGACTAGCAACAGAAAGCTGGGTCGTCAAACGAGCGCCTTTTGTACCTATAGGGTCTTTAATTACTTGAACAACTAGAGGCTGGCCTTCTCTTAGCAGTAAAGTTATATCAGGAGCAGATTCTTTGCCATTTACAATGGTGTTTTTAATTTGTGCTTTAACATCTGAGACGTGAATGAAAGCAGCTTTTTCTAGGCCGATATCAATAAATGCAGCTTCCATTCCAGGTAGTACTCTAACAACTTTACCTTTATAAATATTACCCACAATCCCACGTCTTGAAGTTCTTTCGATATAAACCTCTTGCAACATACCGTTTTCAATTACCGCGACACGTGTTTCAACAGGCGTCACATTAATTAGAATCTCTTCACTCATGGGCTGTCCTTTATTAATACTGTATTATTTTTAGAAATAGGCACTTTCAAATCATTCTTTGAATAAATAAACGTTACTAATATACGAATCAAAGTGACCAAACATCAATCTTATAACCAACCAAAAGCTCAGCTGTTTCTTTTAATGGCAAACCAACCACCGAACTATAACTACCTTCAATACTCTGAACAAACAAAGCTCCGCGACCTTGAATACCATAACCTCCAGCTTTATCAGCAGGCTCTCCCGTGCGCCAATAACACTCCATCTCCTGCATAGTAATTGATTTGAAGCTTACTTTTGTCACAACAGAAATTGCTTTCTCCGACTTAATGCCTGATCCAATAAGCTCTAAGACGTGCACACTCGTTATCACCTCATGAGTCTGGCTAGATAAACGCGCCATCATACTAAGAAAGTCTAGCTTGGTTTCAGGCTTACCAAAAATCTCATCATTAAGCACAACACTCGTATCTGAAGCTAACACAAGCGTCCGCGTCCCTGCCAAAGAAGCTGAAGAAGCTGAAGAAGCTGAAGAAGCTGAAGAAGCTGCTATTTTTTTCCACACTTCGTATGCTTTAGAACTTGCCATGCGAGATACATATTTTGATGGCTGTTCAGTATTTAAGGGCG